>OJLY01000177.1_pt1 | contig 49731 bp, 46 predicted proteins | sample 1597031 | NCBI WGS metagenome assembly OJLY01 (sample SAMEA3904673, study PRJEB24821) | metagenome | biome: Builtin; feature: hospital; material: surface | place: USA | collected 2013-06-03
TGCCGTGGTCGGTCTTCATGATGTAGGCCACGCCGCCCTTGCCGGACTGCGAGTTCACGCGGATGACCGCCTCGTAGGTACGGCCCACGTCCTTCGGATCGATCGGCAGGTAGGGCACCTCCCACGTCGTCTCGCGGAGCTCCTCCCAGGACACGTCGTTGGAAGAAGCGTTGGGGCGCACACGCTGCGCCAGCGCGTCCAGTCCCTTGTTGATCGCGTCCTGGTGCGAGCCGGAGAACGCGGTAAAGACCAGGTCGCCGCCGTAGGGGTGGCGCTCCGGTACGCGCAGCTGGTTGCAGTACTCCACGGTCTGGCGGATCTTGTTGATATCCGAGAAGTCGATCTGCGGGTCCACGCCCTGTGTCAGCATGTTCAGGCCGAGGGTGACCAGGTCGACGTTGCCGGTGCGCTCGCCGTTGCCGAACAGGCAGCCCTCGATGCGGTCAGCGCCTGCCATGTAGCCCAGCTCGGCTGCGGCGACGCCCTCACCGCGGTCATTGTGCGGGTGCAGGGACAGGATGATGGACTCGCGGTGCGCCAGGTTGCGGTGCATCCACTCGATGGAGTCCGCGTAGACGTTCGGGCTGATCATCTCCACCGTGGAGGGCAGGTTGATGATGATCGGGTCGGCCGGGGTCGGCTCCATGATGTCCACGACTGCGTCGCAGACCTCCTTGGCAAACTCCAGCTCGGTGCCCGTGTAGGACTCCGGCGAGTATTGCCAGCGCCAGTTGGTGTCCGGGTAGTCCTCCGCGATGGTCTTGATCAGCTCGGCCGCGTCGGTAGCCAGTTTCTTAATCGCCGGGCGATCCTTGCGGAAGACCACCTCGCGCTGCAACTTGGAAGTGGAGTTGTAGAAGTGCACGATCACGTTCTTCGCGCCCGCGCAGGCCTCGAAGGTGCGGCGGATCAGGTGCTCGCGCGCCTGCACCAGCACCTGGATGGTCACGTCATCGGGGATCATGTCCTGCTCGATGATCTCGCGCACAAAGTCAAAGTCCGTTTGGCTGGCGGAGGGGAAGCCGACCTCGATCTCCTTGTAGCCCATCTCCACCAGCAGGTTAAACATGCGGCGCTTGCGCTCCGGGCTCATCGGGTCAACCAGCGCCTGGTTGCCGTCGCGCAGGTCCACGGCGCACCACTGCGGGGCGACCGTAATCTTCTTGTCCGGCCAGGTGCGGTCCGGCAGGGTGATGTCCTCGACCTCTTCGGCGAAGCTCAAGTAGCGGTCTACCGGCATCTGGGAGCCGCGCTGCTTATTCCATGCCGGCTGCCCTTCGTTCTTTGGGCCGTCCGGGGTGCGGATTTCGCGGGGGACAAAAAATTCGTCTGCGTTGGTCATTGGGCTTCCTTCCACGTAGCGGGTGTATTCGGTGTGTGATCCACGGCCGGCAAGCACAAACTCCGCGACGGGGTGCCGGCCGTGTTAGTAAGTGGCCTGATTCCCGCCGCGGCGTAGAAGGAGTAGCTGCCGATGTGACATGCCAGACATCTTACACACCAGCGCGCGCGTGTCACGCGCATCACACATTTATATGCACTTCTGATCTATCTGCCGACTACTTGATGCTGACTCGGGTGACCATCGCGGCGCTGAAAAGCATGCCCGCGATGGTCACCACCATGGCCGTCCAGCCGAGGAAACCGGTGAGCGCGAACTTTTCGCCCAAAAGTACAAGACCCAAGCTCAGGGCCACGAGCGGCTCGACAACTTTCATGGCGGGCAGAGTGGTGGCCAGCTTGCCCGCGCCGAACGCGTACTGCTGGACGACGGTGCCCAGCACTGCGGAGGCGAGCATCGCCCAGAACTGCCAGGCGCTCAGGATGCCGGCGATGCCGCCGTGTACGTAGGCGTCGACAGCCACTTTGGAGAAGACGGCGAGATAGCCAAAGATCGCCCCGCACAGGATGCCGAAGGCCAGGCTTTGAAAGGCGGCGGAGCGGGAGCGGGAAAACGCGAACGTCGCAAAGAGCCCGGCGAGCCCGAGTCCCACGGCGAGCAGCCAACCCCAGGTAGGAGGCGTGCGATCGCCGGGGACGGGGCGGCCAACGACCACCACGATGCCCACGAAGGCCGTGAGCAGGACCGACCAGAAGGAGGTGGCGGTGGAAAGGCGGCGGCGCTCCACGCGCGCGGACAGTAGCAGTGTGAGCATGAGCGAGAGCACGAGCACTGGCTGCACCACGAGCAGGGAGCCGAAGGCGAGCGCGACGGCTTGAAAGCCGTAGGCGGCAAGTGCGAGCGCAAGCGAAAGCCACCAGGCGGGACGTTTGAGTGCGCGCAGTGGGGACTCGTTGACCTCCCCTTGTTTGCGGCCGGCCCGCAGGATCTGGTGCCGCCACACGGTGCCCACCGCGATCAGCAACGCTGAGGTAAACGCAAAGCCGATCGCGAGGAGGTTGTTGTGCACACAGAATGATATTAGTGCGATACCTCGTGCCGTGGTTTTCTGCCCGCTATTGTTGGTACACGGACCTGGATCCACTTTTCTTAGAGCAAGAAGCACTATGGGCCGGCACGGGTTCGGCCGAAATGGAAGGCGTAGACAGCAATGGCATTGATCGTGCAGAAGTACGGAGGCTCCTCCCTCGAAAGCGCGGAGCGAATTCGCGCCGTCGCTGAGCGCATCGTTGCCACGAAGAAGGCCGGCAACGACGTGGTAGTGGTCTGCTCCGCGATGGGCGATACCACCGACGAGCTGCTGGACCTGGCCGCCCAGGTCAACCCCACCCCGCCCGCGCGTGAGATGGACATGCTGCTGACCGCTGGCGAGCGCATCTCAAACTCGCTGGTGGCCATGGCGGTGGCTTCCTACGGCGTGGACGTGCAGTCCTTTACCGGCTCGCAGGCAGGCGTGATCACCACCGAGCGCCACGGCAACGCGCGCATTATTGACGTCACGCCGGGCCGCGTCCAGGAGGCCGTGGATGCGGGCAAGATCGCTATTGTCGCGGGCTTCCAGGGTGTGAACCGCGATACGCGCGACATCACCACGCTGGGCCGCGGTGGCTCGGACACCACGGCGGTGGCGCTCGCGGCGGCGATGAATGCCGACGAGTGCGAGATCTACTCGGACGTGGACGGCGTCTACACCGCGGATCCGCGCATTGTGTCCGATGCGCGCAAGCTGGACAAGCTCTGCTTCGAGGAGATGCTGGAGCTGGCCGCATCGGGGTCGAAGATCCTGGTGCTGCGCAGTGTGGAATACGCTCGCGCGTTCAACGTACCTATGCGAGTTCGCTCGTCTTACAGTAACGACACCGGCACGCTGGTTGCCGGAGCATTGGAGGATATCCCCATGGAAGAAGCAGTCCTGTCCGGAGTAGCTACCGACGATACGGAGGCGAAGATCACCGTCCTGGGTATCCCGGACACCCCGGGTGAGGCGGCGAAGCTCTTCCGTGCGCTGGCGGACGCAGAGATCAACATTGACATGGTGCTGCAGAATATCTCCACCCTGGAGGAGAAGAAGACGGACATCACCTTCACGCTGCCCATTCCGGACCGCCCGCGCTGCATGGACCTGCTGAGCAAGCTGAAGGAGAGCGAGGGCTGGGGCGACGTGATCTACAACGATGACGTGGGCAAGGTTTCCCTGGTTGGCGCTGGTATGAAGTCGCACCCGGGAGTGACCGCGGACTTTACCGAGGCCCTGCGCGACGCGGGCGTGAACATCGAGATGATCACCACCTCGGAGATCCGCATCACCGCCGTCGTGCGTGACGCGGACTTGCCGGAGGCCACCCGCGCTATCCACGACCGCTTTGATTTGGGCGGCGACGAGCCCGCCGTTGTCTACGCGGGCACCGGGCGCTAACGCCTTTTCGCTAGACACCAACTTTTTGCAGTAAAGGAGCTTTTGCAACATGACCACCATCGCTATCGTCGGAGCCACTGGTCAGGTCGGGCGCGTGATGCGCTCCATCCTGGCGGAGCGGGACTTCCCGGCGGACACCGTCCGCTTCTTCGCTTCCCCGCGCTCGGCGGGCACGAAGCTGGACTACCGCGGTACTGAGGTAGAGGTGGAGGATCTGACCAAGGTCACCGAGGACAGCGTGAAGGACGTGGACATCGCCCTGTTCTCCGCGGGTGGTTCCACCTCGAAGGAGTGGGCTCCCGTTTTCGCGGCAGCTGGTGCGACTGTGGTGGACAACTCGTCTGCGTGGCGCAAGGACCCCGAGGTGCCGCTGATCGTCTCCGAGGTCAACCCGGATGCCGCCAAGGAGCTGCCGAAGGGCATCATTGCAAACCCGAACTGCACCACCATGGCGATCATGCCGGTGATCAAGGCGCTGCACGACGCGGCCGGTCTCTCCACGATGCGCGTGGCCTCCTACCAGGCGGTTTCCGGCTCCGGTCTGGCGGGCGTCGATGCGCTCGCGGGCCAGGTCGCGGAGCTTGGCGAGCGCAACAAGGAGCTGACCACCGACGGCTCCGTGCTTGCCCCGGAGGACTTCGGCCCGTATGTCGCGCCGATCGCCTACAACGCGCTGCCGCTGGCGGGCAACCTGGTCGACGATGGCACGGAGGAAACCGACGAGGAGCAGAAGCTGCGCAACGAGTCTCGCAAGATCCTCGGTATCCCGGAACTGAAGGTCTCGGGCACCTGCGTGCGCATCCCCGTTTTCACCGGTCACACCATGGTGGTCCACGCGGAGTTTGCCAAGTCGATCACGCCTGATGAGGCTCGGGCAGTGCTTGCCGACGCGCCGGGCGTCGCCGTCGTCGACGTGCCCACCCCACTCGCCGCGACCGGCAAGGACGATTCGCTCGTGGGACGTATCCGCCAGGATCAGGCGGTCGAGGAGAACCGCGGGCTGGTGTTCGTTGTTTCCGGCGATAACCTGCGCAAGGGCGCGGCGCTCAACACGATTCAGATCGCCGAGCTGCTGGTGTAGGTTTTCGTTGAGGTCACAGGCAGGGTGCCGAAAAGTCACGGTTTGGTAAAAGGACTTGCTCTTGCCTGAGATTTGGCTAAATATGGGAGACATGAGTTTTTCACGTCGACATTCGCCTGCCCAATTGGTGGCACGCAGCACCGTCGGCGCTCTACTCGCGGGGGTATGCGTGGCAGCGCCGGGGGCGATGGCTGCCACAGATGCTGGGGATTGGGCAGATGTCTCAATCTCACCCGGCCAGACGCTGGTTTTGGTGACAGCGGAAGGCAGTGGAGCGTCGCTAAGCATGAGCCCCTCCGATGCATCAACCCTGCCTGCGGGCTGGAGCGTGATCTCCCGCCCAGACGGGTTGCGCATGACCGCCCCGACGCGGGCGGAGGAGGGGGAGTTTGCCACCGTGCAGATCACTGAGCGCGGCGAGGTGGTAGATGAGATCCGGGTCTCGCTCGTGGAGCGTAGCGAGTCGCCCCGGAAGAAATCGACGGCGACCTCCACGGTTGCCCGCGTGGTGGAGTCCGTCGCTGAGCCCACCGTACGCACCGCCGAGGAGCAGCAGAACGTGCACGCCCCGGCCCCGCAGCCCAGCAGCGCGCCGACACCGACACCGACACCGGAGCCCGCGCAGCCGAGCGCGGAGCAGGCCTCCGCGGACACCGGTTCCGGCTGGTTCAGCGGCCTGGTTGATAAGGTCAGCACCTTCTTCGGCCGCGGGTAGCGCTCAAGCTCGACCGCATAGAAAATGCCCCGCCTTATTTGAACAAGGCGGGGCATGTTTCGTCTCTGGGGGTTACAGACGGGGGCTTTCGCCCTCTTCGGCCTCTGGCTCTTCGCCCGAAGCGGCCTCCTCGGCTTCCTCCGCAGCGATCATGTCGTCAACGGTGGTGTCGTTCCACGGCTCATCCGGGTTCTTTTCGTACTCTTCCTTGGACTGCGGCTCCGTGTAGGAGACGTAGACGAGTTCGCCTTCGGGGTCCTCGGGGTCGTACTCGATCTCGTCGTCGTCCATGAGCTCCTCGTTGACCTCGTCCTCGAGCGCTTCGACGAACTCGTCCTCGTCAATGACGGACTTGGAGATCAGGTAGTCCAGCTCTTTCTCGTCGTTCTTGGTAAAGCGCTCGCGCGGGTCCAGCTTCAGGTGCATGAGCTCGAGCGCGCGACGGCGGCGCTTGCCTTCCTTGCGCAGCTTCTGCGCGCCGCGCAGCCACGCTGCAGAGACCACGACGATGAGCAGGATGCCCAGGTAGCCCAGGATCGGGTAGACGTAGGCGACCAAGTTTTTGAAGCCCACGAAGGACAGGACGAAGCCGACCAGGCAGGTCGAGGTGAAGATGATGCGGTACTTGTCCTCGCGGCCGCGCGACAGGCGCTTACCCAGGGCATAGAACATGCCGAGCGCGGTGGCGAAGATCATGCCGAAGACCACGACGGCCATGACGAGGCCGAGCGTTGGGTTGATCTCATTGATCAACGTGAGCATCGGCATATCCTCGCCCGCGACCACTTCGATCTTGACCATCAGGGCGGTGGCCAGCAGCATCAGCATCACGAGGTAGCCAATGCCGCCCATGAGCCCGCCGAGGCCGGCGGCGCGGGTGTCCAGGTAGTTGCCGCCGATGACCAGCGCCATGGAGACTACGCACATCACGTTCAGGCCTGTGTAGTTCAGCGCCGCGATCCACCAGTTGGGCAGGGTGGAGTCCACCTGCTCAGTGGCCAGGTTGATGGCCTGCCAGTCGAGGTCTGCCGTGACCAGGGTGTAGGTGCAGCCGAAGATGACAAACGCCAGCAGGAACGGGGTCAGCGAGCCGATGGCTGCGGTCACTTTATCCACGTCCAGCATGCCGAAGCCCACGACCAGCGCAAGCATGAGCACCGCGCCGATCCAGATGGGGATGCCGAATTGCTGGTTCAGGTTCGAGCCCGCACCGGCGAACATGACGAAGCCGATGGAGAACAGGGTCGTGATCGTGGCGATGTCGAGCACCCACGACACGATCTTGCCGGAAATGTTGCCCAGCACCTCCATGTGCTCCTCGGCCTGGAAGTATGAGCCGAGCTGAAGGATGGACACGCCGGCGATGATCATCAGCACGGAGCCCAGAATCGCCCCGTAAATGCCTTCAGTGCCGAAAGAGGCAAAATATTGCAGTGCCTCCTGGCCGGACGCGAAGCCCGCGCCCACCACAACGCCGATGAAGGCGAAGGAGATACCTATTGCGTTTTTAAGCATGAAATCTTTCCGTAAGAAATCAAAATGTTCAGAGAAACCTTTGCAATAATATCGTCATTTCCTCTTAATGCCAGTTTGGCCGCTTGCTCTTGCATGGAGCAAACGGCCGTGTGCTGGGAAAACGTGCGTTCTTAGGATTTGGTCACGATCGTGCTGCCACCGCTGCTTTCCGCGTCAGGATCCTCATCCTCAGCGTCCTCAGTTTCCCTCTCACCGAAGGAGGTAGAGACCTCGCGGTCATCCTCCTCGTCGGCCCACTGCTCCGCGAAGTCCTCCTCGGTGGGGTTGTCTTTCCACGGCTCGTCCGGGTTCTTGGCGTAGTCCTCCTTGGACTGCGGGTCGGTGTAGGAGACGTAGACCACGTCGCCGTCACGGTCTTCGGGGTCGTATTCGACCTCGTCGTCGTCGACAAGCTCTTGCCCGATCTCTTCCTCGAGGGAGGTCTCGAGCTCGTCGCTGTCCACGACGGAGGCGTCGATGATGTAGTCCAGCTCGCGCTGGTCGTTCTTGCTGAAGCGCTCGCGCGGGTCCAGCTTCAGGCGCATCAGGTCGCGGGCGCGGCGGCGGCGATTGCCTTCCCGGCGCAGCTTCTGCGAGCCGCGCAGCCAGGCCACGGCGAGCACGAAGATGAGCAGGATGCCCATGTAGCCCAGGATCGGGTACACCACGGAAACGAGCTGCTTGAAGCCGACGAAGGAGAGGGCGAAGCCGATCAGGCAGGTGGAGATGAAGATCGGGCGGAAGCGGGCCTCGTTGCCGCGCGCGAGGCGCTTGCCCAGGGCGAAGAACATGCCGAGCGCGGTGGCGAAGATCATGCCGAAGATGATCAGCGACATGATCAGGCCCAGCGTCGGGTTGATGTTGGTGATCAGGGTGAGCATGGGCATGTCGTCGCCAGCGATGTCGCCGACGGCGGCGAGCAGGCCGCAGGACAGCAGCGCCAGCATGACCAGGTAGCCCATCCCGCCGAGGAAGCCCCCGAGTCCGGCTGCGCGGGTATCGAGCTGATTACCGCCGATCACCAGAGCCATGGAGGCCACACAGATGGCGTTCAGGCCGGTGTAGTTCAGCGAGGAGATCCACCAGTTCGGCAGGTTGGTGGAGACCTCCTGGGCTTGGATGTTGAACTGGGCCCAGTCGAGGTCAGTGTTCACCAGGGTGTAGATGCAGCCGAAGATGACAAAGAAAAGCAGCAGCGGGGTGATCGCACCCACGGCAGCGGTGACCTTGTCCACGTCCATCATGCCGACAACCAGCACGAGGACCAGCATGAGCGTTGCGCCGATCCACACGGGCAGGCCGAATTGCTGGTTCAGGTTTGAGCCCGCACCGGCGAACATGACGAAGCCGATGGAGAACAGCGTGGTAATCGTGGCGATGTCCAGGATCCAGGACATGATCTTGCTGGAGACGTTGCCCAGCACCTCCATGTGCTCCTTCGCCTGGTAGTACGAGCCGAGCTGGAGGATCGACACCCCGGCGATGAGCATGAGCGCGGAGCTTAAGGCTGCGCCCCAGATGCCCTGGGTGCCGAAGGCGGTGAAGTATTGCATGGTTTCTTGGCCCGAGGCGAAACCGGCGCCGACGAGGACGCCAATAAACGCAAGGGAGATACCGATGGCATGTCTGAGCATGATGTGCCCGCTGCTTTCCGTCGTTTCTGGGGTGTTCTTACACTTTCCGAGGGATAAGTTTAGTCGGTCACATATCAATTAGTGTGATTGGCCATCACTGCCGGGGGAGGCGTGAATGAGATCACGCCGGGCGCGGGCGACGCGTGAGCGGATGGTGCCCACGCGCACCCCGGCGATCGCGGCGGCTTCCTCGTAGGTGTAGCCCAGTACTTGGGTAAGGACGAGAGCTTCGCGGCGTTCGGGGCGGAGGGCGTCGAGAAGCATGCGGGCGTCGATGACGTCTGACCAGGCGTTCGGGTCGTCGGGGCTCGGCTCTTGCGCGGCGACGTCGTCGTACTCGGCGGCGGATTTCCGCGGGCGCGCCATGTCATGGCGCACCGAATCGATCCAGGCGCGGCGTGCGAGCGAGAGCAGCCACGTGCGCGCCGAGGAGCGGGCCTTGAAACGCGGTAGCGCGCCGAGCACCCGCAGGTAGGTTTCCTGGGTGAGGTCGTCGGCGTGCTCGGTGCCGGCGAGGTGCGCGAGCAGGCGCCACACGTCGTCTTGCGTCGCGGCAATAAATTGGGTCAGCGCAGCCTTGTCACCGCGCCCGGCTTTGAGCGCGAGTTCGGTGACGTAGTCGTCGTCAGGGCTGCTCACGAATGTTTAGGCTACCAGCGCGCGCAAAAACCCCTAGGCTGGGCGGCGTACATGTCACCAACAGCGATGCAAGGAGTCAACAATGGCTGAGAAGAGTAAGGCAGAAGAGATTGTCGCTCGCGGCGAGCGCCCCGCAGGCAAAGACCGCACCACCCTGCTGAGCGGGCAGCCGGTCGCCTCGGAGAATATTTCGGTCACCCAGGGCCGCCAGGGGGCCAATGTGCTTGACGACGTCCACCTGATTGAGAAGCTGGCCCACTTCAACAGGGAAAACGTCCCGGAGCGTATCCCACACGCGAAGGGCCACGGCGCCTTCGGCGAGCTGCACATTACTGAGGACGTATCCAAGTACACCAAGGCGAAGCTGTTCCAGCCGGGGACTGTGACCCCGATGGCGGCACGCTTCTCCACCGTCGCGGGTGAGGCCGGTTCCCCGGACACTTGGCGCGATGTACACGGCTTCGCGCTGCGTTTTTACACCGAGGACGGCAATTACGACATCGTGGGTAACAACACCCCGACGTTCTTTATGCGCGACGGCATTAAGTTCGCCGACTTTATCCACTCCCAGAAGCGCCAGCCCAACTCGGGCCTGCGCGACGATGAGATGCAGTGGGACTTCTGGACCCGCACGCCGGAGTCCGCGCACCAGGTGACCTACCTGCTGGGCGACCGCGGCACCCCGAAGACCTCGCGCCACCAGGACGGTTTCGGCTCCCACACCTTCCAGTGGATTAACGAGGAGGGCACCCCGGTGTGGGTGAAGTACCACTTCAAGACCCGCCAGGGCTGGGAGTGCTTCACCGACGAGGAGGCTACCGAGAAGGCCGGCACCGACCCGGACTTCCAGCGTGAGGACCTGTTCAACGCGATCGCCGAGGGCGACTACCCGATCTGGGACGTCAAGGTGCAGATCATGCCGTTCGAGGAGGCGAAGGACTACCGCTTTAACCCCTTCGACCTGACCAAGACCTGGTCGCAGAAGGACTACCCGCTGATCGACGTGGGCTACTTCGTGCTCAACCGCAACCCGAAGAACTTCCACGCCCAGATCGAGCAGCTCGCGCTCGACCCGGCCAACCTGGTCCCGGGTGTGGGTCTGTCGCCGGACCGCATGCTGCAGGCCCGCGTGTTCGCCTACTCGGATCAGCAGCGCTACCGCATCGGCACGAACTACAAGGATCTGCCGGTCAACCGCCCGATCAACGAGGTGAACACCTACGCCGAGCGTGGCAGCATGGCCTACTTCTTCAACGAGGAGAACGAGCCGAACTACACGCCGAACCGCACCGACAAGGGCGCGGGCTACCTGGACAATGGCGAGGATTCCTCCTCCAACTTCACCGATTACGGCCAGGCGGCAAACCTCTACGTCAACCCGGACCCGCACGGTACCGATCTGGTGCGCGAGGCCTACGTCAAGCACGCCGAGGACGACGACTTCGGCCAGGCCGGCACGCTCTACCGCGACGTCTTCGACGACGCGGAAAAGGAGCGCTTCGTCCACAACATCACCAACAAGATGCTGGCAATTAAGAACAAGGACGTCGAAGAGCGCGTCTACGCCTACTGGGGCAAGGTCGACGCGGACCTGGAGACCAAGGTTCGCGAGTCCCTGGCGAAGAAACGTGCTGAGCAGGAGAAGTAGTTTCTCCTTCGCTGCGTAAGCCAGTGTGAGCCACTGCCCGTCACAGTCTGCGGCCGCGGACTGTGGCGGGCACTTGTGTGGGGAATGGGGTGCCCGCCCCCGAATGTGTTTTTTGGCCGATCTGTCAATTGGGCCGAGCAGAGCTAAACAGCGCAGATCGGAACTCGATTATCGCCGAAAATCCGGGATCTTCGAGCTCCTACTTGCGACTTTTAACCGGACCGGCCCCACTCGTCGAAAAGCTTCCGCTCGGGAACAGGGGGTTCTCCTGCACCGGAACACTTCCGCCTAGCGCGGCACGTTGCGCAGCGTCTTGTCCTTGGCATCCACCACGGTGACACCGTGGATAGAGCGGCCGATGACGAAGGATCCGACGGAGCCGATGATCCACACGCCCGCGATCGCGAGGATGGCGCGGATGAAGTCGTTGATGACGAAGCCGTCGGTCGACCAGCTCATCAGCAGGTTCGCCACAATCAGCAGAGGAAACGCCAGGCAGACGAGCGGGCCGAGCAGGTTCGCTCGGGTCAGCGCGTCGGGGGCGCGCAGTTGGAGGGAGGCGGTGGCCACCACGAAGACGGTGGCGATGACCACCAGGACAGCGACGATGATTTCGATGATGCTCATTAGCGGCGTCCTCTCGAGATGATGCGGGCCATGGAAATCGTCGGGATCGCGCCGCAGACGAGCGCGGCCAAAATGGCGATCTCGTAGGTGATCATGCTGGGGGTAAACAGCGTCCACACCAGGTAGATGGCGGCCATGGAGTAGAAGATGAGGTCTGCGAGCACCGAGCGGGACAGCTCATCCTTGGTTAGGACGAGCTTGGCCAAACCCGCGAGCAGGCTCAGCGCCATGACGATGATGCAGACGGTCATGATGGTCTGGAACATGGGCTAGTCCATCCTTTCGGCAGCAGGCAGGTTCTCTGCGTGCTTGTGGTCCAGGTCGGGGCCTAAGTGCTTATAGGGCTTCCACAGGACCTTGGAGGCGTCGATAGGCGTGTCCTTGAGCTCGGGCTTGAGGCGCTCCTCCATGTCGGCGAGGTCCTCGATCACCTCGAGCGGGTCGTCGCCGAAGGCTGCCTGCACGATGAGCAGGTCGCTGCCGTCTTCCGACGCCGCGTGGCGGAAACCCAGCGAGAGGGTGCCCGGGGTGGCGGTAATCGAGGTGGAAAACCAGAAGCGGTCCCAGTCCGTGCGCACCCGCAGCGGGTAGAAGATCACGCAAGGCCGCATCCCGGTATCAGGCTTGAAGGCGGCGATGGTGGCGTCGATGCCGGCGGCGTAAATTTCCTTGATCAGCCAGGCGCTGTAGCCGATGGCGTGGCCGATGCTTTTGAGTGCAGATTGCTTTGCCATGTTAGTTGCGGCCTCCCTGCAGTGAGTCGAGGTCGGGGATGCCGATTGGGTCGGTGCCCAAGACGGCGGTGGTGTAGGCGTCGACATCCAGCAGGCTATCGACGGCCGAGGTGGAGACGCCCCACAGCTGGCCCGCGAAGATGAACATCAGCAGCGAGCACACCATCAGTGCGAGCGAGGGCAGCAGGAACTTCCAGCGCACGTTCAGCGCTTCCGGGTACTGCTGCATCGGGCGGCCCCAGAAGACTTCCCGCCACACACGCATCATGGAAAGCAGCGCACCGAAGGAGGCGACGATGATGGTGGCGATGACCACCCAGGCGCGCCAGTCGTCGGCGCTGGCGGCCGCCATGACGATGGTGACCTTGCCGAAGAGGCCGGAAAACGGCGGGAAACCGACGATGGAGAACGCGCCGACGGCAAAGACTGTCGCCGTGAAGGGGTCGCGCCGGGCCAGCCCGGACAGCCGTGCGATGGTGCCCGTGCCGTAGGTTTCCTCGATTGCGCCGGAGTTGAGCACGAGCGCGCCGACGGTAATCATGTGGTGCAGCGTGTATATCAGGCCCGCGGCCAGGGCGTAGCGGGCATCCGCGCCAGCGTTGGTAAACGCGAGCATGATGAGGATGAACGGCATGCCGTTGACCATCTGGTAGGCCAGCACGCGGCGGATGGTGTACTCGCCCAGGCCCGCAAAGCCGCCGATGAGCATGGAGATCACCATGATCACAATGATGAGCGTGTTCCAGCGTGGGTCCATGTCGAAGATGACTACCCAGATGCGGAAGAGCATGTAGACGGCCACCTTGGTGTGCAGGCCGGAGAACAGGCCCATCACGGCCGCACTGGAGGCCGGGTAGGTTCGCGGCAGCCACGTGTGTACGGGGAAGACGCCGGCCTTGGCGGCAATCGCGATGATCACCAGGCCCATGGCCACGGTGACCGGCCCGTTGCCGGCGGCGGCGCCGCGCAGGGCGGCGATGTTGACCGCGCCCGCGATGCCGTAGAGGTAGCCAACACCCATCACCAGGAGCGTGGATGCCGCGAGGTTCACCAGGACGAAAGAGCGCGCGGAGCGCAGGCGGTTGCGGGTACCCGTCATGGCGATCAGGCCGTAGGAGGGTAGCAGCATGACCTCGATCATGACGAAGAAGTTGAACAGGTCGGCGGTCAAAAGCGCGCCCGAGACACCGGTGATGAGCACCAGCGTCAGCGGCGTGTAGAACCGGGCCTGCGTTTCACCCGCGGCGATGGCGAACCAGTTGGCGGTGAGCGCCACGATCATGGTGGTCACGATCATTACCGCCGAGAACTGGTCGGCGGCAAAGGAGATGCCCACCCCGCCCTGGTACAGGCCGATGACGTGGGCGATCGTGCCATGGGACGCGGTGTAAGTGTAGAGCCACATGCCGAGGCCCAAGTTGATGGCCGGGATGAGCAGCGCCAGGGCGTCGTTAAGCTTCTTGGCCGGGCTCAGCGCGGTGACTGCCGCGACGATGAGTGGGAGGGCGACAAAAACGGGAAGGATCGCATCAACTGTCATCGGTTCTTCGCCTCCAACTTCTTCGGGTTCAGGCGGGCCTTACGGCCTGCGGTGGACAGGGCGGAGGGCGAGAGGTAGTTCGGGTCGAAGGTCTCGCCCTTGTGGGACTTGCCCACCTTGCTCGGCACGTCGAAGGTGTCGTCGTTCTTACCCAGCGAGGCGAGCATGAGCAGGATCGTGGTGGTCGCCATCGCGATCACGATGGCGGTCAGCACGAAGGCTTGGGGCAGCGGGTCCGATAAGTCCTCGAAAGGGGTGCGCGAGGGGAAGGCCTCGCCGCGCCACGCGCCGACACCCGCGGCCAGCAGCGTGAGATTAGAGGCGTGACCGAACAGCGACATCCCGAAGACCACGCGGACCATGCCGCGCTGCATCACCAGGTAGACCGCGCCGGCCATCAGTACTGCGATAGTAAGTGCCATGACCATGGGTTACAGCTCCTTTTCCAGCATGTGCTGGGGGTTGTCTGCCGGGTTGAGCGGCGCCGGGTGCGCGTCCACCGCGTCCTCTGGCTCCTCCGGGGCGGGCACGTTTGGCAGCGGGTTTTCTGGCTCGCTGCGCGTGTAGTCCAGGTTGTCCAACTCCGTGCCTGGGCGGAGGTAGCCGCCGAGCGCGTTGATGGCCTGGGTGACCATGCCGAGCACGGCGAGGTAGATGCCGAAGTCGAAGATCAGCGAGGTGGTCATGTGCTGCCCGGCGATCTCGCCGTGGATGGCGTACATGAAGCCGCCCTCCAAGAAACCGAGGAAGCCCGAGCTGATCGCGATGATGATGCCCCAGCCCGTCAGGGCGATCGGGGTGAACGGCTTGACCACCTCGGTATCCGCGCCGCGGGAGAGATAGTTCAGGCCGAAGGCCGTGGCCATCACCAGGGCTGCGACGAAGCCGCCGCCCGGTGCGGTGTGCCCGCGGAAGAAGATGAGCACGGAAAGTACAACCAAAATCGGCACGACCAGGGCCGCGCCCTTGCGCAGCGGCAGCGAGTTGAACTGCGACTGGCCGAACGGGCGGGGGCGGGTGCCGGCCTCGAACATGTGGCGCGGCATGGACTGGGTCACCGCGGCGATAACCACGGCAGCCATGCCCAGTACGGAGAGCTCGCCGAGGGTATCAAAGCCACGGAACTCGACGATGATCACCGCGACGATGTTGTCAGCGCTGGTCACCTCGCCGCCCTCGGTGAGGTACCACAAAGCCAGGTCGGAGCGGCCGTGGCGGCCCAGCAGGCCGTACACACCGAAGAAGGTGACGATTCCGGCCAGGACCGCGAAGATGGCGGCAAGCACCTTGCGGCGCGTCGAGGTCTTGGGGAACATGCGCGGCTGGTAGCGCAGCACGACCATGATCACGATCACGGTGAGCGCCTCCACCAGGAACTGCGTCAGTGCGACGTCCGGCGCACCGAGCATGAGCATCTGCAGCGTCATGCCCACACCCACGGTGCCAAGCAAGATTGCAGAGGCCAGGCGGGAGCGGGTGAGCACCAGGCCCACCACGGAGACGGCGATGATGGCGAACGGGATGAGGTCCCACCAGACGTCGATACCCTCGGCGCGCGGCTCGAGCGGCATACCGTCGACGCCCTCGGTGCCCAAAAGCGTGGTCAGGCCAAGCAGGACCACCAGGACGAGCACCGGCAAAAGGTGGCGGGAGGGGTTAAACGAGTTGGCCATCTGGCCCATCCCCTTGCCCGCGGCACCCAGGCCGCTGACCATGCCCGCGAGCAGGTCGTTGCCGTTGGTGGGCAGCAGCTGCTTGTTCTCCACAGAGCCGAAGAGGTTGCGACGTGCGAGTGCGACGATAAGGACGCCGAGTACGAGCACGCTGAGCGAGACGATGAGCGGGGCGTTGACGCCGTGCCACAGCGCGAGGTGCGAGTGGTAGGAATCTTCGCCGGTGATCGTGTGCACCGCGGCGTCGAGCGGGCCGTCGACCCAGCCGAGCAGGAAGGGCACGACCAGCGACATGAGCCCTGGAAGCGCGGCGGGCAGCCAGAGGCTGACGGGGGCTTCGTGGACGTCGCTCATATCCTTCGGGCCGTCGACAAACGCGCCGAAGACGATCTTGGCGGAGTACAGGAAGGTCAACAGCGCCGCGAAACCCGCGACGAGCAGCAGCACGGTGCTGTACTGCGTCTCCGCGAAGGCTCCGAGGATGGATTCCTTGGAGACGAAGCCAAACAGCGGTGGGATCGCCGCCATAGAAGCAGCCGCGATGACGGTGGAGGCAAAGGTGTAGGGCATCTTGTCCCACAGCTTGCCCAGGCGGCGGATGTCGCGCGAGCCAGCCTCGTGATCGACCACACCGATGAGCATGAACAGCGAGGACTTAAACAGCGCGTGCGCAAGCGTGTGCGTCAGCGCCGCGGCCAGCGCGAGCGGGGTACCAATGCCGATGGCGGCCACGATCCAGCCCAGGTGGGAGACCGTGGAGTAGGCGGTCAGGTGCTTCAGGTCCGTCTTGGTGATGGCGAACAGCGCGCTCATGATCGCGGTGCCCAGGCCCACGACGACGAGCAGCCAGTTCCACGCCGCGACGTCGGCAAAGATCGTGGAGAAGCGCAGCAAGAGGTACACACCGGCCTTCACCACGGCGGCGGCGTGCAGGAAGGCGGAGACCGGGGTGGCCGCGGCCATCGCCTCGGGGAGCCAGAAGTGGAAGGGGAATTGCGCGGCCTTGGTAAAGCCGGAGACCGCCACCAGGATGGCAACGGTGGTGGTCAGGCTGGGGTTTTCCTGCCAGATGTCGGCGGCCAGCACGTCGGTCAGGCGCGTGGAGCCTGTGCTTATCGACGCCACCGCCAACGCCGCCAACAGCGTCAACCCACCAAAGAACGTGAGGATCAGCGTGCGGTAGGACCCCGCCTCGCCGCCCGAGCCGGAACGCGCGATAAGGAGGAAGGAAGCGATAGAGACAAGCTCCCAGCCGATGAACAACAGGACCGTATCGTTCGCCAGCACGAGCAGCAGCACCGACAGCGTAAACGCCGTCATGATGGTGTAAAAACTCGTATTGCCCTGCTTCTCCGGCAGGTAGGCCGCCGAGTACGTCATCACGACTGCGCCGATAACCAGGGCGAGCAGCGCGAAGAAGATGCTCAGCCCGTCTGCGCGCAGCGCAAATGCGACGGCGCTGCCTTCTCCAAGGATGTCACGCGCCCAGGTCACCTCCCATTCGAGAGGTGTGCCGTCGGCAATGCCTGGGAACTCTTTCCCGAGGATGACGGCGGCGGCGGCGAGGATGAGCGCGATCGGCAGACCTGCTTTGCGGTCCATGACTCGCACGAGAATGGGCGACAAGATCACTGTCGCCGCAACGAGTGCGAGCACGACAGGGAGTGTCATGGTAAACCCTCTCCAAAAGTGTAGGTAGCCAAGTATTTAAGTAACGCACCTGCCGTGAAAGGCCGCCGTAATTCGGCGTGCCGCTGCTCGCACTTTCTGCGCGCATGCGGTATGGCCCCACAAGACAGCAACAGGTGAAACGGTACCAGGACATTTTGAACAACCTGCAACGTGTCTTAAAGCTCCTGGTCTTTGCGGTGCGCCTACAGCAGTCACACCAGTTACTTCAGTTACATTGTGTTACATGAATTGGCGATTGACCCGACTGTGCTGTGCCGCCCTCGTACTCATTTGTGGCATGTTTTTGCCCCTTGCCCCCGCGAGTACCTGGACCCGCGCCGGGGACGAGGCGACAGGCGCGCCCGCCGTCGCGCCGGGCCCCGACGGCCTGGTCCAAGCGCGTAAAGCCGCCGGCGAGGCGGGTGCGCAGGCAGGTTTTCTCACCCAGGGCACCGGGCAGCTTGTCGACGGCGTCTCCGAGCTGGACTCTTCTTCCCAGGAACTCATCAACGCGATCGCCGCCGCCCAGGCCGGCTCGCAGGAACTGTCCAACGGGATGGTCGAGCTGCAGGCGGGCACGGGCCAATTGGCCAACGGCGCGACCCAAGTCGCCGACGCGATCGGTGGGGTAGCCGACCAGGTCACGGGCTTCGACGCGGTACGCGGCCAGGTGGTTGCCACCATCGACCGCACCCTGGAATCCACCAAGGACTCGAAAGACCCGGATGTGAAAGAGGCCCGCGAGGCGCTGCAAGGTTTGCGCGGCCAGGCGGAGACCGCGCAGTTGCCGCCGGAAATGCTGGGCCAGCTTGAAGAGCTGCGCAAAGGCTCGCGCGACGTGGCCAACCAGCTCGCGGTGCCAGGTTACGCCTACCACGACGGCATCTACTCGGCCACTAACGGCGCTGCCGAGTTGGCCAACGGTCTGACCACCCTAAACGAGCAAGCCTCCGGCGCGACCGACGGGGTCACGCAGCTCCAGGAGGGCGCGGCCAAGATCGACGACATGGCGAACAAGACTTCCGACCAGATCGCCGCCGTCCGCAAAGCGCTCCCGGCCGCTACCAATACCGGGAGTGTGCAGCAGGCAGGGCAAGAAGTCGCACAGGAACGTTCCACGCTCGCCCCGGTCGCGGCCATGCTGATCGCGGCGCTACTGATGCTCGGCGGCACCGCGACGGGCGCGGCCGCTCGCCTGAACCCCACGCGCCGCTGGTGGATCCTGGGCCTCGGCGGACTCTTCGTCGTCGCCGCTGGTGGCGCGCTCATCGCGGTGCTCGGCACCGGGCTGACAACGTCCACCTACGGGCTGCTAGGCCTCGCGCTCGTGGCGGGGGTGGCCGCCAGCGCCGGGCTTGCCGACGTGCTCGGCAGCGCCCTCGGTCCGAAGATCGGACTGCCGATCGCAGGCGTGCTGGCGGTGGCTCAGGTAGGCCTAGTGGGGTGGGTGTGGCGCACCGCCTCGACCGCCCCGGTGGGCAAGGCGTGGGAGTACGCGGCCGGCGCTACTCCGATGCACTGGGCGACGGCAAGCCTGTCCGCGGCCGGCAACGGCGGGGCCACCGCTGCGCTCTGGGCCGGTATCGGTGCAGGTATCGTGCTTGCCCTGGTCTGCCTCGCGGGCTCGAAGGGACGCAGCTAAACACTTTCGTACAACGTGTGTTAGGCTTTCACTCGCTCATTCCAAGTAATAGGGGCTTGGAAATGAGTGGTCTCCTTTCGCCCCACTGGGGTGAAATGGGTTAGGGATGGGATGGGCCCCGCCAGTGCCGCTTCAAGCGGACGGCGGGGTCCTCTTTTTTCTTTGGTCTGGCTAAACAGCGGGTTGGAGCTCGATTATCGGTTCCGGTCCCGACCGCGGGATGAACGCTGTCCTACTTGCGCTATCTACGTGGAACGACCGCAAATGTCGAGACCGAGTTGTCGAGTACCCGTGCAAAAACCAATGAATTCGACCTGCCGGTCTCGACATCTAGCGCGGCCACGGTCAAGCAGACCGGGCCCATCCACGCGGCCCCAGCGGCAAAAGCAAAACCCCGCCCTGCTGGGCGGGGTTGCAAGTGAAGTGGTCGGGATAACAGGATTTGAACCTGCGACCTCCTCGTCCCGAACGAGGCGCGCTACCAAGCTGCGCCATATCCCGGTTGTATCTGCTCTGCTGAGCGGTACCTGGGATACTTTAGCCTAGCGCCCCGGTTTGGCCAAAACGCCTGGTCACGCCTAGTGGGATCGCTCGGTCACCCGCAGCAGCGCAGCCGAGGGCGGGCAGAACAGGCGCACCGGCGCGTACTTGGAGGTGCCCAGCCCGTTGGATACTTCCATCCACATCTTGCCGTAGCGGTGCAGGCCGGACGCGCGCTTTCTGTCAATGTCCGCGTTGGTCACGATGGCGCGCTCGCCGGGCAGACAGATCTGCCCGCCGTGGGTGTGGCCGGCCAGCGCCAGGTCGTACCCGTCGGCTTCGAAGAGGTCGAGGACGCGTCGATAAGGCGCATGCAGCAGGCCGATGGACAGATCCGCGTCCGGGTTGGGGGTTCCCGCGATGTCCTCGTAGCGGTCGAGGTCGTGGTGGGGGTCGTCCACCCCGGCCAGGGCGAGGCGCACGTCGCCTACCTTGAACTCGAGGCGCTGGTGGGTGGCGTCGCGCCAGCCGCGCTCCACAAATGCGGCGCGCATGCCCTGCCACGGCAGGTCCACGTAGGAGGGCTCGCGCTTCTGGTCCAGCAGGTACTTGAATGGGTTGACCGGCTTCGGCGCCCAGTAGTCGTTGGTGCCAAAGACGAAGGCACCAGGGCGGTTGAGCAGCGGGCCGAGTGCGTCGAGAACCCAGGGCACGCCGCGCAGGTCGGAGAGGTTGTCGCCGGTGTTGATCACCAGATCAGGCTCGAGCGCGTCGAGGGAGGAAACGAACTCCACTTTGCGCTTCGCTCCCGGGATCATGTGCAGGTCCGCGATGTGCAGGATGTCAAAGGAATCCTTCCCGCGCAGCGTGCCGGGTGCGAGCAGAGGCAGCTCGTATTCCTTGAGCTGGAAGTTGGTGGTCTGGGTCGCGCCGTAGGCCAGGGTGCCCAGGCCCGCGGTGCCGAGGCCACCGATGGTCGAGGCGAGTTTCTTTAACGTAGTCACCCGCCTCACCTTAGTGCGCGACCGCAGGAAGATGGGTGTTTCACGTATCGTTTGAAGGCATGAGTGCATTGAAAGAACAGATTCGCGCAGACCTGAAAGAAGCCATGAAGGCGAAGGAGAAGGAGCGCACCGGCACGATCCGGATGCTGCTCGCCGCGATCCAGACCGCCGAGACCGAGGGCGCCAAGCACGAGGTCACCGACGAGGACATCCAGAAGATCATCGCCCGCGAGGTGAAGAAGCGCCGCGAGTCGGCCGAGATCTACTCGCAGAACGGCCGCGAGGATCTCGCGGAAAGTGAGCTCGCGGAGGCGGAGATCCTCGCCAGTTACCAGCCGAAGCAGCTTGACGACGCGGAGCTGGACGCCCTCGTCGAGGCCGCGGTAGAGGCCACCGGGGCGACCTCCATGGCGCAGATGGGCCAGGTGATGAAGGAGGCCACGGCGAAGGCCGCGGGCAGCGTCGACGGCAAGCGCCTCTCCGGCGCGGTCAAGGCTCGTTTGAGCCAGTAGCTAGTTGCCGCCGAGCATGTTGGTGAGGCTGTCGGCGGCATCACTCAGCTGGCGCTCGATGTCGCTGAGGTCAACCGGGGCCTGGTTGGCCTGCGGCGCGGGTGCTGAGGAAGGCGCGCTGGGGGAGGGGGCAGCCGACGCGGTGGATGCAGGCGCGCTGGGGGCGCCGGAACCGTCGGAGACGTTGAGCGTGATTAGGCTGCCCGGGGGCAGGTTCGGATCCGCGGGGACGGCGGAGACCACGCTGTTGAAGGGGGCGCCCCCGCCCGAGACCATCGTCACCGTCACCGTGTAGCCCTGTCCCTGGAGGCGGGAGCGGGCGGCGGTGGCGTCCATGCCCACGACGTCGTCGATCGCGCCGCGCTTGGTGCCGCGGTCGAAGTTGCGCGAGGGGCTCGGGATGCCTGCCGCGGCCGCACCGGGGACGCCGTGGGCGGTCTGGAACCAGGTGTTCGCGGCCTCGTTGCCGCCGAAGAGGTTGCCGTAGCTGCACTGGCGCACGGGCGCGCTGCACAGCGGCGTGGTCTGCGTGCCGTCGTTGAAGATGTAGCTGGCCGCAGCCATCCCGTTGGTAAAACCGAGGAAGGCCGAGGACTGGTGCGACTCGGTCGTGCCCGTCTTGGCGGCGACCGGCGCGGTCCAGCCGTTGGCGGCCGCGGCGTCCTTGGCCGTGCCGCTCTTCGTGTCGTGCGACATGCCCTGGGCGAGCGCGCCGGCAACCTCGGGGTCGATGGCCTGCTCGCAGGCAGGGCGTTCGATGTAGACCTCCTGGCCGTGCTTGTCGCGCACGGACTTGACCGGGTTTGGCTCGCACCAGCGCCCGTTGGACGCCAGCGAGGCACCTACGTTGGACAGCTCGAGGGCGTTGACGGCAGTCGGTCCGAGGACGAAGGCGCCCATGTTGTCGTCTTTGACGGCCTGCGCCACCGAGCGGCCGTCGCCGAAGGAGTTCTCGTCGAGGTAGGAGCGCAAGCCCAGGCGCACCGCGATGTCGACGGTGCGGGGCACACCCACCTGCTGCACCAGCTCGATGAAAGTGGTGTTGGGGGATTGCGCCAAAGCGTCGCGAAGCGAGAGGCGCGGCTTGTACACACCGGCGTTTTCCACGCAGTAGGCATCCGGCGGGCAGTTCGCGGCACCGCCCTTGCCCATGCCGTAGACCACAGAGCGGGTCGGAGTCTCGAGCATCGTGTCGAGCCCGTAGCCCTGCTCGAGCGCGGCCGCGGCGGCGAAGATCTTGAACACGGAGCCGGCGCCGTTGCCCACCATGGAGGTCGGCTGCGGCATGATCGTCTGGCTCTGCTCCAGCTCTAGGCCGTAGTAGCGCGAGGACGCCATGGCGAGGATGTCGCGCGAGTCGGTGCCGGGTTTGATCACGTTGATCACCTCGGCAACCCCGTGGGTGTACGGGCTGACGTTGTTGCGCGCGGCGCGCACCGTCGCCGCCTGGACCTCCGGGTCGAGGGTGGTGGTGATGGTGTAGGAGCCGCGCTCGAGCTCTTCCTGGGGCAGGCCCTTGTCTGCCAGGTAGCGCAGGACGTAGTCGCACATGAAGCCGCTGTCCTCGGCGGTGAGGCAGCCGTCGGGAAGCATGCGCGGCTTGTCCACGATGCCCAAGGGCTTGCCGGCGAGCCTGTCGGCCTCGGCCTGCTCGAGGTAGCCCTGGGCTGCCATGTTGTTCAGCACGGTGTTGCGGCGTGCGGTGGCCCCCTCCGGATTGGTGTAGGGGTTCAGGTACTCCACCGACTGCAGCAGCCCGATGAGCAGCGCCGCCTGGTCGGGCGTGAGCTTGGCTGCCGAGGTGTCGAAGTAGGTGCGGGCCGCCGCCTCGATGCCGTAGGCGTGGTTACCAAAGGAGACCAGGTTGAGGTAGCGGGTGAGGATCTCGTCCTTCTCCAGCGTCTTGTCCAAATCCGAGGCCATGCGCATCTCGCGCAGCTTGCGGGGAATGGACTGCTCCGTGGCGGCGCGCGCGGCGTCCTCGTCCTGGGCCTCGACCAGCCACAGATAGTTCTTCACGTACTGCTGGTCGATGGTGGAAGCGCCCTGCTCCACGCCGCCGGCGAGCACGTTGGTCACCATGGCGCGGGCAAAGCCCTGCATGTCCACGCCCTCGTGCTGGTAGAAGCGGCGATCCTCGGTAGAGACCAGGGCGTCCTTTGCATACTGCGAGATCTTCTCGCTGGGCACCTCGTAGCGGCGCTGGTTGTAGATCCAGGCGATGGGGGTGCCGTGCGTGTCCGTAATAGTGGTGACGCCGGGGACGTCGCCGCCGGACATGTCGGACAGGTTTGACTGCATTGTCTCGTCGGTGCGGGCGATGGCCATACCGCCGAGACCGGCGAGCGGGGCCAGGCACAGCGCGATTGCCACTCCAGCCGCGACGAGTGCGGCAAGCAGTTTTCCGAAGGAACTCAATGCAGACACGCCCTTACCTTAAATGATCGCTTTGCTTCAGGGGAATGGGTCACTCCCCCCATATATGTGATGCATTCGACAGGCCCGGGGGTGTGTGAATACACTTACAGATGCAAAATGCATACAGGGTTTGCAAAGCTTGCTCGGCTGTATGTGCGTTTCCTTTCTGGAAGTCGCTGCATATAAAGGGTGACGCGATGTGGCTCTGCGTGGCGCGCGCGGTATTATAACTTGCGCGTCGATGAGAATTATGCACGAACGCTCTCCCGAAAGGAGCCCGATAATGACGACGACACTTGGACGCACCGGCCTGCAGGGCGGATACAAGGGTATCCGCGCGGCCTCTACGACCTCGCGAAAGAGTGACGCCGCGGGCAACCTTGAGTTTGACCGCGGGGAGTGGGTCACCCAGGCGCATTGCCGCAACGGGGACCCGGATGCGTTGTTCGTGCGTGGTGCGGAGCAGCGCAAGGCTGCGGTGATTTGCCGCCGCTGCCCGGTGCAGATGGAGTGCTGTGCGGACGCGCTGGACAACAAGGTTGAGTTCGGCGTGTGGGGTGGCCTCACCGAGCGGCAGCGCCGCGCGGTGCTGCGCAAAAACCCGCACGTGACCGACTGGGCGGAGTACCTGTCCTCCGGAAAGGAAATTGAAGGGCTCTAACGCCCGCACGCCTTGCGGCCCGGCACGGTAGGGTGGTCGCCATGAAGAAATGGGAATACGCCACTGTGCCGCTACTTACTCACGCCACGAAGCAGATCCTGGATACCTGGGGCGAGGACGGGTGGGAGCTCGTCTCCGTCACCCCGGGGCCGAATCCGGACAATGTTGTCGCATACCTGAAGCGAGAGGTGGAGTAACACAATGACTGCTACGTGGACCGCAAAACTTTCCGAGCTCGGCATCGAGCTGCCCAACGTCGCCGCCCCGGTGGCTGCCTACGTGCCCGCCACCAAGGTGGGCAACCAGGTCTGGACGTCGGGCCAGCTCCCGCTTATCGACGGGGCGTTGCCCGCCACCGGCAAAGTCGGTGCCGAGGTAAGCGAAGAGGATGCGTACGGCTACGCGCGCCAGGCGGCGCTGAACGCGATTGCCGCAGTGGACGCGCTGGTGGGTGTGGACAACATCGCGCGTGTGCTGAAGATCGTCGGCTTCGTTGCCTCCGAGCCGTCGTTTACTGGCCAGCCCGCTGTGATCAACGGCGCTTCTGACCTGATGAAGGAGGTCTTCGGGGACGCGGGCGAGCACGCCCGCTCCGCCGTGGGCGTTGCCGTGCTGCCGATGGACACCCCGGTTGAGGTGGAACTCGTTGTGGAGCTGAAGGAAGACGCCTAAACGGGGTAGGGTTGGAACCATGAAGCACCCTGCTTACAGTCAGTTGCGCCCTGTCACGACTTCCGCCGCTGTCGTTTTGGCGCCGAATCCCAGTTACGCGGCGCTTGAAGGTACGAACTCCTGGGTCATCCGCGACCCGGAGGATGAGTACAGCATTGTGGTGGATCCGGGCCCGGCGGATGAGGGGCACCTGAACGTGCTGCAGGCGAAGGCCGACAAGGTTGCGCTCATCCTGCTGACCCACCGCCACCACGACCACGCGGATGGTGCGGAGCGTTTCCGTCAGCTCACTGGCGCGCCGATCCGCGCATTCGATCCGCAGTACTGCAACGGGGCGGAGCCGCTGGAGGATGGCGAGGTCATCTCGGTCGAGGGCGTGACCCCGAAGGTGCAGGTCGCGCACACTCCGGGCCATACGAAGGACTCCGTGTGTTTCTTTGTCTACACCCACGAAGTGGAGGACGGGGAGCTCGAGGGCATCATTACCGGCGACACGATCGCGGGCCGCCACACCACCATGATCTCTGAGACTGACGGTGACGTAGGCGAGTACCTGGACACGCTGGAGATGCTGGAGTCGCGCGGCAAGGACGTCATGCTGCTGCCGGGCCACGGCCCGGAAAACGAGGACCTGTCGCAGTTCGCGCGCAAGTACATTGACCGCCGCAACCAGCGCCTCGAGCAGATTGAGCAGGCGCTGAAGGAGCACGGCGCGGACGCGGACATCAACACTCTGGTCGACGCGATCTACGACGATGTTGACCCGGTGCTGCGCGGCGCGGCCGAGCAGTCCACCCGCGTGGGGCTGCGTTACCTGCAGAACCAGAAGTAGCTACGTTCATCGCACCAGAAACGTTGCCCCGGTTCCGATTGGAACCGGGGCAGTTTTTGTGCGTCTCGATAGCCGCTAGCGTGCGCGGCGGGCGAGGTGCTCGGTGTTGACGATGAGCACCGACTTGCCCTCCAGCTTGATCCAGTCGCGGTGGGCAAAGGTGGCGAGCGCCTTGTTCACCGTCTCGCGGGAAGCGCCGACCAGCTGCGCGATCTCTTCCTGGGTGAGGTCGTGGTTCACGCGCAGGGCACCGCCTTCCTGCACGCCGAAGCGGTTCGCCAGCTGCAGCAAGGTCTTGGCCACGCGGCCCGGCACGTCCGTGAAGATGAGGTCTGCCAGCGAGGCGTTGGTGCGGCGGAGGCGGCGGGCGAGCACGCGGAGCAGCTGCTGGGAGATCTCCGGGTGCTGGGCGATCCAGTCCTTGAGCATCTCGGAGTCCATCGTGGCCGCGGTGACATCGGTGACGCAGACCGCAGAGGAGGTGCGCGGGCCCGGGTCGAAGATGGACAGCTCACCGAACATGTCGGAAGGACCCATCACAGACAGGAGGTTTTCGCGGCCATCCGGCGCGTGGCGGGCGAGCTTCACCTTGCCGTCGACGATGATGTAGAGCCTGTCGCCCGGCTCACCCTCGTCAAAAATGGTGGTGCCACGCGCGAACGTGACAGTCTCCATCTCGTTGATCAGGGTGTCGACTGCCTCGGCGTCGACACCCTGAAAAATGCCGGCCTTGGCTAGCGTGTCCTGAATGCCTTCCATAGATCCTCCTCGAATACGGCGGTGAGGCCCTCGCCCTCGTGGTTTGAGTCACCAAAGTCTGTTTTTTAGGGCGTGGTCACAACTTCACAAGGCAGACTCTACCAGTCGCGGCCACACGCGGGGGCAAAAGGGAAGACTTTTTGGACCGCGGGCGACGGGGACGCCGATTTTCTGCTACTCGCTGGGGGCTTCCGGGTTTACCGCGACGGCTTCGAGGCGTTCCATGCCCATGGTGAACATGCCAAGGGCGAGAGGCAGGGCTGCGACGAGGATTACGGTCATAAGGCCATCGTACGTGTGCGATAGCATGGCGTGCATGTCACACACCCCTGCACCTGAGCCTCGCACGCCCCTGCCCACCCCGCAGCGGCGGCGCCGGCCGGGCACACACCCGGCGGCGAAGGGGACAGAAACGCCGCTGGGGCGGAAGCGCCGCGCGCGCCGGATCAACCGCACTCTCGCATTGACGTTCCCGGAGGCCCGCGCGGAGCTGGACTTTTCCAACCCACTGGAGCTGCTCGTGGCGACGGTGCTCTCCGCGCAGACCACTGACGTGCGCGTCAACCAGGTCACCCCGGCGCTGTTTGCGGCCTATCCAACCGCCGCGGACTACGCCACGGCCGACGTGGTCGAGGTGGAGGAACTCATCCGCCCGACCGGCTTCTACCGTGCAAAAGCCGCCAACCTGGTCAACCTGGGAAAGAAGCTGGTCACCGACTTCGGTGGCGAGGTGCCAGAGGCGCTCGAGGATTTGGTCAGCCTGCCCGGAGTGGGGCGCAAGACCGCGCACGTGGTGCGCGGCAACGCCTTTGACAAGCCGGGGCTGACCGTGGATACCCACTTCCAGCGCCTGGTGGGTCGACTGAAGCTGAGCGAACAGCAAGACCCGGTCAAGATCGAACGAGAGATCGCCGAGCTGATCGAAGCCAAGGAATGGACCATGTTTTCGCACCGGCTGATCTTCCATGGCAGGCGCATCTGCCACGCGCGCACGCCCGCGTGCGGGGCGTGCCCCATTGCCTTCGACTGCCCCTCCTTCGGCGCGGGTCCGACCGACCCGGGGGAGGCCGAGGCGCGCGTGACCGGCCCGGAGCGTGAGCACATCCTTGCACTTGTGCACGGGGAGGAGGCGTAATCCGTGAAGAAGACGGTGTGGGCCAGTGTGATCGGTGCCGTTGTAGTAGCGTGCGCGCTTATCGCCGGTGCCCTGTTCCTGCTGCGCCCGGCGGAGACGGGGGACGGGTCGGCCGGGGAGGACGTGGCGTCGAGAAGCGAAGAAGCGCCCGTTGCCGAGCGACCCGATTGCGTGGCGGGCGGCGTGGGCGGCGTCGACCTGCCTTGCCTCGGCGGCGAGGAGGTGCCCGGCGAGCACGCCCCTGTGACTGTGGTCAACGTGTGGGCCTGGTGGTGCGAGCCGTGTCGGGCGGAACTGCCCGTGCTGGAGCGCTACGCGGATAACCACCCCGACTACGACGTGGTGGGCGTGCACGCGGATGGCAACGCGGCCAATGGCGCGGCCTTCCTCAACGATGTCGGCGTGGAGCTTCCCAGCTACCAGGACGATTCGAACGCGTTCGCCGGCACGCTTGGCCTGCCCGGGGTCGTGCCGATCACGGTGGTCTTCCGCGATGGGCAGAAGGTCGGGGCGCTGGCGAAGGCCTTCGAGACGGAAGAGGAGCTTGCGCGCGCCGTCGAGGAGGTGCTCGCGGGCAATGCTTAACGACGTCGCGCTCCAGCCCGAGCACGCACCACAGTGGCTCAAACCGCTGGTGGAAAAACTCCAGCACGACACACACCGCTCGCGGGCCCGCCGCCTGCTGGGCGAGCGCGTGCCGCAAGGCGCGCCGGAGGGGGACGACGAGGCGGCCGTGCTCATCCTTTTTACCGGTGATGCGGACGCAGCCACCGTGCCGGACGACGCGCACGTGCTGATCACGCACCGCACCCCACGAATGCGCAGCCACTCCGGTCAGATGGCCTTCCCCGGCGGGCACATCGACGCCGGAGATCGTGGGCCGGTGGACGCCGCGCTGCGCGAGGCCTGGGAGGAAACCGGCCTGGACCGCAGCCGTGTGGTGCCCTTGGCCACACTGTCCACGGTGACCACCGGCGGCAGTGGGCGCCGCGTGCGTCCCGTGGTGGCGTACGCCGCGCGCCCCGGCGAGACGTACGTGGCGAGCCCCTTTGAAACCGACGACGTGTTCTTCATAGCAGTGCGCGACCTTGTCGACCCAGTCAACCGCCTGCAGGTGGGCCGCGGCCGCTACGCCGGGCCCGCGTTCCGCACCGGCTGCTACGTGGTGTGGGGCTTTACCGCGGCGCTGCTCTCCGTGCTGCTGGAGCAGGCGGGCTGGGCGCGTGCCTGGGATCGTACGGTCCACGACCTGGATGCGGTGCTTGCGCGTTCCTGTAATGGTGAGCCGCGGTATGCGCGCTAGACTGCAACGAGCTATGCGGCCCCTTTCGTGGGCGTAGTCGGGATGGAGAAGGAGCACGCAGCAGGTGACAGGACACGCGATCGTCGACGTGGTGGCTGTGGTACTCATCCTCGCCGCGGTGATCAGCGGCTGGCGGCAGGGCCTGATCGCGGCGATCTTTACGGCGCTCGGCAGCGTGGCTGGGCTCGTCGCGGGCTACTTCGCCGCGCTGCTGGCGGTCAACTACGTCGACGGCCAAGGCATGCGCACCATCGTGTTTTTGTCGGTGGTCGTGGTGTTTGTGGGCCTGGGCAACCTCGCGGGCTCCTACGCCGGTGACACGCTGCGCCCGTCGGCGCGCTGGCTGCCCGCGCGGGTGCTGGATTCGGTCGCGGGCGCCGCGCTGCAGGCGATCGCGACGGCGCTCGCCCTGTGGATCGTCACGGTCCCCCTGATCAGCGGCCTGCCCGAGCAGCCGAGTGAAGCACTGCGCCAGTCGCGCGTGCTTTCGCTTATCGACGCTCGCGTCCCCGAATCTTTCGTCCAACTCCCCGCAAAAATGTCCTCCTTGCTGCACGAGACGGGCATGCCACCGCTGGTCTCCCCGTTCCGGACAGACGCGGCGAACGAGGTCGATGCCCCGAACCCGGCAGTAGTGACCGAGTCGCTGGTCGAAGCCAGCCGCCCGAGCGTGGTGCACGTGGTGGGCGACTCGCAGACCTGCCACCACCGGCTCATGGGCAGCGGCTTCGTCATCGCCGAAGACTACGTACTGACCAACGCGCACGTGGTGGCGGGCACACAGTCGGTGTCGCTGGACACCGTCGTTGGGGTCAAACCCGCAGACGTGGTGTTCTACGACCCGGAGGTAGACATCGCCGTCCTCCACGCCACTTCGCTGGGGCTTCCCGAACTGCGCTGGGCCGAGCGCGAGCTGCGCGACGGCAGCGACGCAGTGGTGATGGGCTTCCCGGACTCCGGCCCCTTCGCCGCCACCGCCGCACGCGTGCGCAGCAAACTGGAGATCAGCGGCCCCGACATCTACACCACCGGCCGCATCGAGCGGAGCGCCTACACCATCCGCGGCGACGTCCGCCAAGGCAACTCCGGCGGGCCGCTTCTGGACACGGAAGGCCAGGTCGCCGGCATGGTCTTCGGCACCGCGACCGACGTCGATGAGACCGGCTACGCCCTGACCGGCGCGCAGGTCCGCGAGCGGGTCGGCGAGGTGGAGAAACTGGCGACGCCCGTGGACACCCGCTCCTGCGTCGTAGGGTAGCGCTGGTTTTTTGGGGGGTCTGGTTGGGGCGTCTAAACGGAGCTAGCTCCATTTGGGTGCGGCACGTGTGGAAAACCCCTGGTCGCGGGAATCCGGAACTACTAAATGGAGCTAGCTCCATTTAGACCTGAGTCGCCTGGAAAACGCCTGGTCGTGAGAACCTGGAACTGCTAAACGGAGCTAGCTCCGTTTGGATTTGGTCCGACCAGCGCGAGCGCCTAGGCGTCCAGGCGTTGGCCGACGGCGGCCACGAATGCCTGCGGGGCAACTACGTGCTCCAGCGGTCCGAGATCGAGGGCCTCGGCGTGGGCGTCCCCGCCGCGCCCGCGGAGGCGGTGGGTGGCCAGGATGTGGGGCAGTGCGTTGTCGATGCGGCGTGCACGCAGCCGTACCGCGAGTGCTTCTTCTGCGTCTGCGGTGGTCTGATCTGTCGCGGCTAGAGCGCGTGCGAAACTGCTTCGCCACGCACGGTCGAGCACGTCGCGGCCTTGCGGTAGCCGCTGCAGTACACGAGCGGGCGCGTGGCGCAGCAGCAACGGTAGTGGGGGCTCGGCGGGCAGTGCGAGAGTGCCGCGGACGAGCTGCGGGGCGGCTTCCGCGAGTGCGGAGGCGATGACCGCGCCGGTGTCTGCGGCAATGATCGTGGCCTCGGTGTGGCCGAGTGTGGCGATCGCGCCTTTGAGGTCGCCGCGGAGCAGGTGGAGCGTGTCGCCGCTGCGCGGGGCGGGCTTGTCGGACAGGCCAAAGCCCCGCTGGTCCAGTGCGGCTACGTGGTAGCCCAGGCTGGCGAGCGGGGCGATAGCGTGGCGGAAGTCGAACCAGCCGCCGTAGGCTCCGTGGAGGAGCACGACCAGTGGGTTGGTAGGTTCGCCCGCGACCGCGGCGTGCAAACGCACGCCGCGGGTGTGCAGCATCCGGTGCCGAAAATCCCCCGGTAGGTCAACGACCGAGGGCGGCGTGGGGCGGGGGCGCTGCAGGGAAGGCTACTTTTCTACGGAGGTGTACAGGCCGCTGGAGTCCTTGGTCAGGTTCTTCTGGGCCTGGCCCGGGCGGAGGTGCTTCAGCTCGTTGACGGACTCGATGGTCTTCTCCGGAGCCTTGATCTTCTTGACCTTCTTGAAGCCGATGAAGGCGAGCAGGCCAGCCAGGGCGATCATGATGAGGAAGACGATCAGGAAGGCCCAGCCGCGGTGCATCCAGGAGGCCAGCATCTCTGCCAGCGCGAAGAAGGCGAAGAAGGAGGAGTACAGGGCGATCACGCCTGCGACGGCGAACAGACCACCGCCAACGGCACCCTTCTTTACCTCGCCGACGATTTCGGTCTTCGCCAGCTCGATCTCGCTGCGCACGAGCGTGGAAACCTGCTCGGTGGCGTTGGAGACCAGGGTGCCAATGGAATCGCGGCCCGGCTGGGTCGTATCGGTATCGCGCAGCGGAATGGAATCAACCTTGCCGGAAACCGCTGTGGATCCGCTGGTGTACAGACCGTCGTTGCTCACTGTTGTGTCACCTTCCTGCATGTCGCGCCAGGAGCGGGGCAGTGCGTGTGCCCGTGCTCGGCGCGCGTGAAGCATTCTGTTTCAAGTATTGTCCACAACGACTTTAGCTATAGTCACTCGTTTGTGCCCGTATTGGGGCCGGACGAATGTGTAGCCGATTGCGGTGAGCCGGGTGCCACGAGGCCGGTTTTGGTAGGGTGGCGCGCAATGAAAGCGCTGAAGGTCCTTGGCAAAATCTTCCTCGCGCTGGTGGCAGCGCTGCTTATCCTTGCGCTCGTGGTGGTGGGGCTGCGCGCGTACAACCACCACACCTATCCGGTGATGTCGCAGGGTACCGGTGGGGAGAGGAAGGCGCGCGAGGAGGCGTCGATAAGCACTGCCCCAATCGAGGGCGAGCAGGTCAGCGGTGTGCACCTGACGCCTGCGGAGAAGACGCATCCTGGCGTGGTGGTCGTCTACGGCGGCTCCGAGGGCGGGCGCGATGAACCGCGCGCGCAGTGGCTGGCGAGCGAGGGTTTTGAAGTGCTGAGCATGCACTTTTTCGGCCAAGCGCAGCAGGAGCCGTTGCTGGCGAACGTGCCGCTGGAGCAGTTCGACGAGGTAAGCGACTACATCGCTGAGCACACGGACGGCGGGCCGGTGACGGTGATTGGTACGTCGAAGGGCGCGGAGTTTGCGGAGCTTCTAGCCGCAAAGGGGTTTGCGGTGGATAACCTGGTGGCGTTCGTGCCGGCGCACTACAGCTACTCGGGGCTCGGTGAGCAGGGCAGATACGAGGAGCCAAGCTTTACTCACCAGGGTGAGGCGGTGCCCTTTGGCTCCTTTCGCACCGGGTCGATCGCGGTGGGCCTGAAGCTGGCGTGGGACATGGCCACGGGCTACCCGCCGTCGTACCGCGCGACCTATGAAAACGCTGCCGAGCACGCCGAGGACACGGCCAGGATTGATCTGTCTGAGTTCGCGGGCAACGTGCTGCTTTTCGCTGGCGAGGCTGATCAGATGTGGCAGTCCGACGTGGCCGCCCGCGAGCTTGAACAGCAGGGCGAGCACATTGAGGCGCACGTGTACCCGGACGCTGGGCATATCTTTTTCGCGGACTCGGAGCAGGAGCCACACGGCTGGCAGATCATGTTCGGCGGCACCCCGGCGGGCAACAAGGCGGCGTACGAGGACTCGCGCGAGGTGCTGCTCGAGCGCCTTACGCAGTGGCACGCGGCGGAGTAGGCGGCTTTACGCGGAACGGTTTTCGCGGATGACGGCGCGGGTGACTAGCGTGCCGACGACGGCGAGGGCGGTCAGCCCCGCGATCACGCCCGCGCCGATGCCCACTTCGCGGGCGTTCGGCATCTGGATCAGCGGCTCCGGGTTCTTGAAGGTGCGCAGCTGCCAGCCCTGCGACATCGCGTGCTTGCGCAGCGCGCGGTCCGGGTTGACGGCCACCGGGTTGCCCACCGCGGCAAGCATCGGGATGTCGGTGGCGGAGTCGGAGTACGCGTAGCTGCGCGCCAGGTCGTAGTCGTGCTCGCGGGCGAACTGCTCGATAGCCTCGGCCTTCGCGTCGCCTTTGAGGTATCGGAGGATGGTGCCGGTGAGCTTGCCGTCGACAACCTCGAGCGTGGTGGCCACCACGGTGTCTACGCCCAGCTCGGCGGCGATCGGTTCGACCAGGATGTCAGCGGAGGCGGAAATGATGATCACCTCGTGGCCCGCCGCGCGGTGTTCCTCAATGAGTTCGCGGGCCTCGCTGTAGATCGCGGGCGCGACGACATGGTGCATCGTGTCGGTGGTGATGCGGGTGACCTCGTCGACGTCCCAGCCCTTGATCAGCTGGCTGAGGTGGTCGCGCGAGGCGTCCATCTGGTCGCTGGAGTGCCCGACGAGCATGTAGCTCGCCTTGGAAAGGTAGAGGTCGAGCGCGTCCTGGCGGGTGATCAAGCCGTTGTTGAAGAACTCTTTGCCGAAGGCATAGGCAGACGACGTCGCGATGATCGTCTTGTCTAGGTCGAAGAATGCCGCCACCGGCTTGAGGGTTGCCATGGGGGTAAGTCTAACCCCGAATCCTCTGTAGGGTCTCAGAATGCCGCGTGCAAATGCTGAGACGCATGTGCATGGTGTGCTGAAGTTATCCACAGTAATCGCATTTTGGGTGGACGAAATGGGCAAGTTATCCACAGATTTGCTAGGGGCCTTGCGGCCGCGGGTTGCGCATGTCATGCTTTGGGCATGAATCGAACAAAAGGAACGAATCGCAATTGGGGGCGGACGATCGTCGTGGCGGTCGACGACCCGCTCCTCCATCCCGAAGCTACCCACCTCGCCGCCGCTGCTGGCCATTCTGTTGTGGATGTTACCGACCCCGGCATGCTCGCCGCGTATGCGGAGAAGGCGTTCGCCCTGCTTGTCGACGCCACGTGGGCGCCCCACCTCGCGCAGCAGCGCCACCGCAACGTCTTCGTCGTCGCCGGCAGCCTGGACGCGGCCGACGCTTACCCAGGCGCTTTCGTCCTGCCCGCCCAGGCTGGCGACCTGCTCGTCGCGCTCGGCGAGCTCTACCGCACCCCGGATCGTACAACCGAAACCGGCACCATCATCGCCGTACTTGGCGCAGGCGGTGGGGTGGGCGCATCCGTGCTCGCCTGCGCGCTCGCCCGCAGTCGTGCAGATGCGGCCACGCTTATCGACGGCCACCGCCTCTCCGGCGGACTCGACCTCCTTTTAGGCATCGAGGAGCATCCCGGCGCGCGCTGGGGCGAGATTGCCCTCGGCGAGGGCGCGGTGGAGCGTGCGGATGTGCGCCGGGCCCTGCCCGCCACCAAGGACGGGTGTGCGGTGCTGACGTTTGCCCGCAGCACGGTCGCCGACCCGTTTCGCCTTACGCCCGGCGAGCTCGACCGGGTCTGCGCTGCCGTGGGGACGTCCGGGCTGACCGTGCTAGACATCCCCGTCGACCTTCTGCCTGCGCGCTGCGACCTCGCCGTCATCGTGGTGGCTCCGACGGTGCGCTCCGTGTGCGCGGCCTCCCAGCTGGTACTCGAGTGCAACGCGGCGGGTGTGCCGCACACACTGCTGCTGCGGGAGGGCACGTGGCAGGGCATCGACGAGCATGGTGTGGCGCGCGCGACCGGTTCGCGCATCTGCCAGCGCGTCCCTACCCTGCGTCGCTTGCCGCGCGCTGTGGATACTTCGGGCCTGCCCGCGCGCCTGCCCGCCCCGCTGCGTCGCGCCGCCGACGCCGTGCTCGCGGAGGTGGCCTGATGGAAACGAGTGAGATCCTCGCGCGCGTCCAGCGTCGGCTTGCCGACGAGCACACGCACCCCAGTCCCGACCGCCTCGCTGCACTGATCCGCGAAGAAGCTGTGGTGATCAGCGATCTCGATGTGCTCGCCCTGATGCGCAAACTGCGCGACGACACCACCGGCGCGGGCCCACTCGAGCCGCTGCTGGCCGCGGGCGACGTGACCGACATCTGCGTCAACGGCCCCGATCAGGTCTTTGCCGACCGCGGGCACGGCCTGGAGCGCTGCGAGATCACCTTCGAGACCGAGGAAGCGGTGCGCGCGCTGGCCACCCGGCTCGCCCTGAGCTGCGGGCGCAGGCTCGACGACGCCCAACCGTTCTGCGACGGCCACCTCACCCGCGACGACGGCACGCTGCTGCGCTTCCACGCCATCTTAAGCCCCACCGCGAAGGTGGGCACCTGCCTCTCCCTGCGCGTCCTGCGCACCGCCACCGCCTCCCTCGACGAGTTGGAAGCGCGCGGCTCCATCGACGGGGAGGTGGCCGGGGTCTTGCGTGAGATGGTCGCGCGCCGCCGCGCCTTCCTCGTTGTCGGCGGCACCGGCTCCGGCAAAACCACGCTGCTGTCCGCCCTGCTTGCCGAGGCGGATCCGGTCGAGCGCATTATCGCCATCGAGGACACCCTCGAACTGACCCCGCACCACCCGCACGTGTTAAACCTCACCACGCGCGCGGCCAACGCAGAAGGTGCCGGTGCGATCTCCATTGCGGACCTGGTGCGCCAGGCGCTGCGCATGCGGCCGGACCGGATCGTCGTCGGCGAGATCCGCGGTGCCGAGGTCGTGGACCTGCTCGCCGCGCTCAACACCGGCCACGACGGGGGAGCGGGCACCCTGCACGCCAACTCCATCCACGAGGTCCCGGCCCGACTGGAGGCGCTCGCCGCCTTAGGTGGGCTCGACCGCGCCGGGCTGCACTCCCAGCTCGCCGCCGCTGTCGACGCCGTCGTGGTGGTCAAGCGCGGCCCAGACGGCAGACGCTTCGTCCACCAGCTCGGTGTACTCGAGGGCCAACCCGTCGCGACGCGCGTGGTATGGGACAGCGAGACCGGCGCGGCCGCAGGATTCGAGGAGCTGATCCGATGAACCCGCTTGTCTTCCTCGCGGCCGCCGCGGCGCTGCATGCCCCCGCGCCAGCGGGCCGCCTCGGCGCTGATGCTGGCCAGCCACGCCAGCGCGGGTGGCGCTCGGCGCGAGTGCAGGCCTGGGCCTGGAGTGGGGTCAGCGTCGCCGTGTTCGGGCTCATCGTCGCCGAGCGCATCACGGTGGTGATCGCCGTGGCGCTCGCCGGGGCCACCGCCATAGACGCGGTGCTGCGCCGCCGCCAGCAGCGCATGAGGGTGCGCGGAGCCCGCGTGACCGCGGACTTTTTGGGCCACGTGGTCTCCAACCTGGACGCCGGCGCACCCCTAGAGCGCGCCTGCGTCACCGCCGCAGACAGGCTTCCCGACGACGCGCCGCCGCAGCTTCAACGCGACATCCACCGACTCAACCGACGCTTGCGCGCGGGCCAGTCCGTCGGCACCGCGGTGGAGAGCGAGCAACCGGAACTTCAGCGCCTGGTCGCCCTGTGGCAGCTGGCGCAGCGCCGCGGCGTGCCGGTGGCCAACCTGCTGCGCACCGCGCGCGACGAGCTCGACCGGGCCCAGCGCCACCGCGCCGCCACCACCGCCGCACTTGCCGGACCGCGCACGACCGCGACTGTGCTCGCCGCGCTGCCGCTGGCAGGCATCGGTATGGGGGCGGCGATGGGGGCCAACCCGATCGGGTTGCTTACCTCCGGCGGGCTCGGCGGGATCCTGCTCGTCGTCGGCACCGCGCTGGTGTGCGCCGGGATATGGCTTTCCCGACTCATCATCGAAAGGGCAGCGCAATGATCTCCCTGACCACCACACTTTTTCTCGCGGCCGCGCTTGCCCTACCGCCGGTGTCTCCCGACGTGCGCGTGAAATACCTGCGCGGCGAGGGCCCGAAGACCCCGCGAGACGGTCCTCGCGGGGCCGCACCGCCCGTAAGCGCGCACCGCGCGGCGGCAGACATCACCCTGTTTGCCGCCTGCTGCGAAGCGGGGCTCCCGCTGGCCACCGCCGCCGCAGCTGTCGCCGACACCTACGAAGAGTCGGACGGCGAACCCGGCAGCGCCTGGCACACGGTCGCCGCGCTGACGGCGCTCGGGGTGGGCCCCGAGCGCGCCTGGAACGAGCTCCACCCACTCCCGGGCGGTGCGGAGCTCGCCGGGCTTGTGACCCTATCCAACTCCTCCGGTTCCGCCATTGTCGCGGGCTGTTCGCGCATCGTTGAACGCCTGCAGGCAGAGGCAGCGGACGAGGCGAAGGAGAAGGCGGAACGCGCCGGGGTGCTCATTGCCATCCCGCTGACCGCCTGCTTTCTCCCGGCGTTCTTCGTCCTCGGGCTCGCGCCCGCCGTGATCAGCTTGGGCAGCGCCATGTTGCACTAGACCACCAATCTCGACCCTAGAATCGACACAGTAAAGGAACATACGTACCATGAATAACATCACCATTGAAGCCCTGAAGATGTCCCACTCGTTGCGCCTATACACTGCGCAAAAGGCGGAAAAACTACGAGAAGATAGCGGAATGTCAACCATCGAATATGCATTTGGCTCGCTAGCTGCCGCGGCGCTGGCCGGCGTGCTATATCTGGTGGTCAACGGCGATGGCGTCACCTCCGCCATCGAGGGCGTGATTACCGACGCACTGACGAACACCCCGACGTAGATGACCAGCATTGAGACCGCGCTCTCGCTCTCCGCCCTGGTGACCGTCGCCGCGGCAATCGTCGCCGGGATCGCGACCGTGGCCACCTACATCGCCGCCGTCGACACCGCAGGCGCTGCCGCTCGCGCCCACGCCATCGGCGTGAACTACGAGCCGGTACGCGGGCATGTCGACGTCACCGAATCCGGCGGGGTCGTCACCGTCACCGCGAATGTGCCCGCAGCGCTCGGGCATATGCGGGCGACGGCTCGCTACCCGGTCGAATACACAACCGGGGGTGCGAAGTGAAGATCCCGCGCAGCATCGCAGATGAGTCCGGTTCCGCGACGGTGGTTGCCGTCGGCATCATCACCGCAGTGGTGGCGCTGGCGCTTGCCGTCATCGCCATCGGCGCCCGAGCCGCCGACCAGCACCGGGTGCGGACCGCCGCGGATCTCGCTGCGGTGGCCGGGGCGACGGCGCTGTACACCGGCGGGTCCGCCTGCGTGGTTGCGGAAGAGACCGCACGGCTTAACGACGCCGCCGCGCAGGCCTGCGACATCGACTCTGGCGACGTCACCGTGGAAGTCAGCATCGCCGGAGCGCGCGCGACCGCCAAGGCCGGACCGATAGAAGAGGGGAGGTGAGAGAAGGGCGTTACGCGTTTGGCGTCGTGAAGCTGGCGTCGGCAGTCATCGACGCCAGCGCGCCCAGCAACTTCAGCGCGGCGTGCTTGTTCAGCGGCTGGTTGCCGTTGCCGCACTTCGGAGACTGCACGCACGACGGGCAGCCATCCTCGCATTGGCAGGAGCGCACCGCCTCAAACGTGGCAGTGATCCATTCGCCAAAGCGCGCGTAGCCTTCATCGGCAAACCCCGCCCCGCCGGGGTGACCGTCGTAGACGAACACCGTCGGCAGCATCGTGTCCGGGTGCAGCGCCGTCGACACCCCGCCAATATCCCAGCGGTCGCACGTGGCGAGCAGCGGCAGCAAGCCAATCGCCGCGTGCTCCGCGGCGTGCAGGGCACCTGGGATGTCCCCGGCCGCGATGCCCATCGCCTCTAGGGCGAGCGGGTCGATGGTGTAGGCCACGGCCCGGGTGAGCAGCGTCTGTTCGGGCAGGTCGAGCGGGATGTGTTCGGAGACGGTGCCGTCGGCAAGCCGCACGACGTAGCCGGTGACCCGGTCGGTGACCTCTACGTCCACGCTGGCTACCCACAGTCCCGGCGAAGGGTTGCAGCGGGCGGTGGCCTCGCCCAGGATCGCGATGTCGGTCGTCGAGCGAGCCTGCGTGGAGTAGTCGGGCGTATCCGGCACCACCAGTGCCACGTAATTGTCCAGATCCAGCTGCTGGACCACGAAGGACTCGCCCTGGTGCAGGTAGACCGCGCCGTCGTGGACCTGGGTCGCGGCGCGCGCGGCATCTACCGTGCCCAGCAGCCGCCCGTCGGTGGTATCCACGATCATCACTTCTTCGCCTGCGCCTCCGCGCAAAGACACAGCGGCGTGGGCGGTTTCCGGGGTGAGTTCGCCCTCGATGAGCGGGGTGGCGAACCAGCCGCGGGGGCGGCGTCGCAAAAAGCCCTCCTCGGTGAGTTTTTCCACCACCTCGTGGGCACCGAAGGCCTCAACGTCGGCCTCCGTGAGCGGGCGCTCCACCGCGGCACAATAGACGTGCCCGCGCAGAATGTAGGGGTTGTGCGGGTTAAACACCGAAGTTTCCACCGGCTTGCCCAAAAGCGCTTCCGGGTGGTGGACAAGGTAGGTGTCCATCGGCTCGTCGCGCGCCACCATCACCACTACCGACGCCTGCCCTCGCCTGCCCGCGCGCCCCGCTTGCTGGCGGAAGGACGCGACCGTGCCCGGGAACCCGGCCATCACCACCGCATCGAGCCCGCCGACGTCGATGCCCAACTCCAGGGCGTTCGTCGTGGCCAGGCCCAACAGGTCGCCATCATCGAGCGCGCGTTCCAGCTTCCGACGGTCCTCCGCCAGATAGCCCGCGCGGTAGGACGCCACCCGGTTTGCCATATCGGCACGCCCCGCCACCACCAGGTCCTCCTGGGCGCGCAACGCCACCGTCTCCGCGGCGCGCCGGGAGCGCACAAAGGTCAGCGTGCGGGCACCCTCCTTGACCAGCGTGGCCATGATCGCCGCGGCCTCCGTCGAAGCGGCGTAGCGCACCGGGGCGCCGTGCTCGCCTTCTGCGCCCTCGATGAATCCGGGCTCCCACAGGGCGATGGTGCGCGTGCCGGTCGGAGCGGTGTCGCGGGTGATCGCCGCAACCGGGCGGCCGCACAGCCGCGTCGCGTGCGCAGCCGGGTCGGCCGCCGTCGCGGAAGCAAAGACCACCACCGGGTGCGCACCGTACGCGGCCGCGATACGCAGCAGGCGGCGCAACACGAGGGAGACGTTGGCACCGAAGACACCGCGGTAGGTGTGGCACTCGTCAACCACGATAAAGCGCAGGTGGCGCAGGAAACGCGCCCACCGCGGGTGCGCAGCAAGGATGCCGGCATGCAGCATGTCCGGGTTGGAAAAGACGAAGCGGGAGGCCTCGCGGATACCGGTGCGGGCTTCCGTCGGTGTATCGCCGTCGTAGGGGGCCGGGTGCACCCCGGACAGCTCGTCGATCTGCGAGGTCATCCGCGCCGTGGCCTGCAACTGGTCCGAACCGAGGGCCTTGGTGGGGGTGAGGTAGAGCGCGCACGCCGTCGGATCCTGCGCTAGCGCGGTCAGGATGGGCAGCTGGTAGCCCAGCGACTTGCCCGAAGAGGTGCCGGTGGCAAGCACCGTGTCGTGGCCCTCCCACACCGACTGCGCGCAGTGGGCTTGGTGGGCGTAGGGGGAGGTGATGGCGGCGTCGATAAGCCACTGCTTGAGCGACGGAAGTACCCACTCGGGCCATTCGGCGTACTGCGCGGGGGTAGCCTCGCACTCCTCGACGTGCGTGATGGTCGATGTGCCAAAACGCCCGCGGAGCTGGGCAATGAGCTCCTGACCGAGCGAACTGGGCGGGGGAGTGGGGCGGTGATCAGTCATGGCACCGAAAAGTATGCCATCTTGCTATGCCAAACCTTCAAAGTCATGGCAGACTGGTGCGTGGTCAGAAGATTTTGTGTGCGCCCTTGAAAAGGTGCTCGCGAGGTTAGTTGACGCGGGCACCAGGCACTTCGAGATGGTCCTGGTGGACGACCAAACACATCTCACCCAAGTTTTTTAAGTGAAAGGTTTCACCATGGCTACCGGAACTGTGAAGTGGTTCAACGCAGAAAAGGGCTTCGGCTTCATCGCGCCGGACGACGGGTCTTCCGACGTCTTCGTGCACTACTCCGAGATTCAGGGTTCGGGCTTCCGCACCCTGGAAGAGAACCAGCAGGTCGAGTTCGAGGTGGGCGAGGGCGCCAAGGGCCCGCAGGCCCAGCAGGTGCGCGCGCTCTAAGCTCCGCGCTTTTTACGAAGGCCCCGCTGCCGGTTTTGATGAACCGGCGGCGGGGTCTTTTGGGTTGGCTGTCGGAAAGCGTGAAAAATTCGACCGTTTCCCTTAGCGACAGGGTGGTTGTGAACGTTTTACGTAGAATTTTTCACGGGCTTGCACCGGCAGTCCTACAACGACGACTGCCCGCGGCGCTCGTCGCGCCAGTCGAAGAACTTGCCCTGCAGTTTCTGAATGCCGAAGCCGACGAGCGAGCCGAGTAGGACGCCGACCACCATGCCGAGCAGTGGGATGTCGGAAAACAGCGCGCCGCCGGCGTAGCCAATCCCGACGGACAGGATCGCCCAGATGATCACGCCGATTGTGTCGTAGAAAAGGAAGGCGAACCAGTTGTAGCGCACCGAACCGAGCACGATCGTGGCCACCCAGCGCGCCCAGGGCAAAAAGCGGCCGACGATGATGGTGGGTCCGGCACCGCGGTGCATGTTGCGTCGCACCCACAAGATGGCTTGGCCCGCTTTGGATTCGGGGTCGAGGCGTTCGACAAAACCGATGAGGCGGGCACCGAGGGCGAAGCAGAGGTTGTCGCCGATAATCGCGCCGATGATTGCAGCGGCGATGACGGCCTTTACGCTCGGCACGCCCTGGGAGGCGGCGAATGCACCGGCGAGGTTGAGCACGGTCTCAGAAGGCACGATGGGGGCGAGTGCGTCCGCGACGATGAGCAGGGTGACCAGGGGGTAGAACAATGGGGTGCCCATGAGCATGTGGAGGAAGTCGATGAATGGGTCGATCATCTCCATGGAGAACCTCCTCTCAAATGCCTGCTCATGGCGCTTTGCCGTGCGGTGCGTCGTGTCTACGATACGCCCTTGGTGGGGGAGGGCGCAGCGTCGTGTCTGCTACAAATATTGGTGTTTGCAATCCGGCTTTCATTCGCGCCAGCCGGAGGTGTGCATATACTGCGTGGAAGCGCATGTACCGCAGCGGTACATATATATAGGTGCGAATCGAGTTTTAAAGCGAGGTGTCACGCAGGGTGACGGGAAACGGCAAGACGCTGGTCATCGTGGAGTCGGCGACGAAGGCGAAGAAGATCCAGAAATACCTGGGCGAGGACTACATCGTCGAGGCTTCTGTCGGCCACATTCGCGACCTGCCGGGCCGGGCTGCGGACATTCCCGCCAAGTACAAGAAGGAGCCGTGGGCAAAGCTGGGCGTGAACCCGGACGCCGGTTTCTCCCCGATCTACGTGGTCAGCCCCGACAAGAAGAAAAAGGTGTCTGACCTGCGCGCCAAGCTCAAGGAGTGCGACAAGCTCCTGCTCGCGACAGACCCCGACCGCGAGGGTGAGGCGATCGCCTGGCACCTGCTCGAGACGCTGAAGCCGAAGGTGCCGGTGGAGCGCATGGTGTTCAATGAGATCACCGAGTCCGCGATCCGCGAAGCCGCCGAAAATACCCGCGAGCTGGACATGGACCTGGTCGAGGCGCAGGAGACCCGCCGCATCCTGGACCGCCTCTATGGCTACGAGGTCTCGCCGGTGCTGTGGAAGAAGGTCATGCCGCGCCTGTCCGCGGGTCGCGTGCAGTCTGTGGCCACCCGCGTGATCGTGGAGCGCGAGCGCGAGCGCATGACGTTCATCGCCGCCGAGTACTGGGACATCACCGCCTCGCTGCTCCCGCAGCAGGGAGAGAAGACCGAGTTTGACGCGAAGCTGGCCACGCTCGATGGGCAGCGCGTGGCGCAGGGGCGCGACTTTGATGACCGGGGAAGGCTGAAGGGGGAGGCGGTGGTCGTCGATAAGCAAAGGGCTCATTCGCTTGCCGACGGCCTGCAGGGCCGCCCCATGCACGTCACCGCAGTGGAGGAAAAGCCCTACACCCGGCGCCCGCACGCGCCGTTCATGACCTCGACCCTGCAGCAGGAGGCGGGGCGCAAGCTGCACTTCACCTCTGCGCGCACGATGCGTATTGCGCAGCGACTGTACGAGAACGGCCACATCACGTACATGCGTACGGACTCGACCTCCCTGTCCAAGCAGGGCCTTGAGGCCGCGCGCTCGGCGGCGACGGAGCTCTACGGTGACAGCTTCGTATCGAAGTCCCCGCGCACCTACGACCGGAAGGTGAAGAACTCGCAGGAGGCGCACGAGGCGATCCGTCCCGCGGGTGAGCGCTTCGCTACACCGGGCCAGCTGGGTAGCGCGCTGGACGCGGAGGAATTCAAACTCTACGAGCTGATCTGGCAGCGCACCGTCGCCTCGCAGATGGCGGACGCGCGCGGCAACTCCACCAAGGTCACCGTGGCTGGCGAGGCGGAAAGCGGCGAGCGCGCCGAGTTCACCGCCACCGGCCGCACCATCACCTTCCCCGGCTGGCTGCGCGCGTACTCCGATACGAACGACAAGGAGACGCACCTGCCGCAGCTTCACGAGGGCGACGCGCTGGATGCGACGAAGCTCAGTACGGACGAGCACACCACCAACCCACCGGCGCGCTACAACGAGGCCAGCCTGGTCAAGAAGATGGAAGACCTGGGCATTGGCCGCCCGTCGACGTATGCCAGCATCATCAAGACGATCCAGGACCGCGGCTACGTGGTCACCCGCGGCAACGCGCTCGTGCCCAGCTGGGTTGCGTTCTCCGTCATTGGACTTTTGGAGAATAATTTCGACGCGCTGGTGGACTACGACTTCACCTCCTCCATGGAGGACGAGCTGGACGAAATCGCGCACGGCAACGAGGACCGCACCGAGTGGCTCACCGGCTTCTACTTCGGCGACGCGGACGCGGACGAGAACATGGCCGAGGCCGTGGCGCGCCGCGGCGGGCTCAAGCACATCATCGAGGCGAACCTGGAGAGCATCGACGCGCGCCAGGTCAACTCGCTCAAACTCTTCGAGGACGCCGAGGGCCGCGACATCAACGTGCGTGTCGGCCGCTACGGGCCGTATATCGAGCGCCAGGTGGGCGTGACCGAAGAGGGCGAGCCGGAGTACCAGCGCGCCAACCTGCCGGAGTCCTCCACCCCGGACGGCATCACGCTGGAGCTGGCGGAGAAGCTCTTCGCCACCCCGCAGTCTGGCCGTGAGCTGGGCGAGAACCCGGCGAACGGGCGCATGGTGGTGGCCAAGGAGGGCCGCTACGGCCCGTACGTGACCGAGCTGGTGCGCGACGACGAGCGCGAAACCGCCGAGGCGCACGCCGAGGAAGTCATCGCCGCCGAGCGCGCCGAAGAGGATGCCCAGCGCGCCGAGGAAGGCAAGCGCAAGAAGAACTGGGAGACGAAGACCGCGGCGAAGCAGAAGGAGAAGCGCCTCGGCGAGCTGGTCAACGAGCAGCTCAAGCCTGCGACCGCCTCGCTGTTCAAGTCGATGGAGCCGTCCTCGGTCACCCTTGAGGAGGCGCTGAAGCTTCTGAGCCTGCCGCGCGAGGTGGGCACCGACCCGGCCGACGGCGAGGTCATCACCGCGCAGAACGGCCGCTACGGCCCGTACCTGAAGAAGGGCACGGACTCACGATCCCTGGCCAGCGAGGACCAGATCTTCAACATCACGCTGGAGGAGGCCCGCCGCATCTATGCGGAGCCGAAGCGCCGTGGCCGCGCCGCCGCGAAGCCGCCGCTGAAGATGCTCGGCGACAACGACGTCTCGGGCAAGCCGATGAGCATCAAGGATGGCCGCTTCGGCCCGTACGTCACCGACGGCGAGACCAACGCCTCGCTGCAGCGCGGCGATACCCCGGAGACGGTCACCGATGAGCGCGCGAACGAGCTGCTCTCCGCCCGCCGCGCCCGCGAGGCCGAGGAGGGCCCGAAGAAGGCGACCAAGAAGAAGGCCACGAAGAAGAAGGCGACCAAGAAGAAAGCGACCAAGCGCGCCAAGAAGACGGTGAAGAAACCCACGCAGACCACCAAGCGCGTGATTAAGGCCGGCTCGAGGAGGAAGTAAATGCTCACCCGCACGCGCCGGGGCGTCGCTGCGCTTATCGACGCCCTGTTGCCCCACTCCTCCCTCACCCCAGAACGCGCAGCGTGGGCGGTGAGCGCCGACGCGGCCGGCATTGCGCAGTGCGCCGGGTGGAAGAAGACTGCGCTGGTAGCCGAGCCGCTTACGCGGGTTGCCCTCGCCGCCGTGCCGCTGCGGGTAAGCCGTAGCGAAGCGGAGCGCGCCGGGGATTCCACCGTCGCCCCGGATTCCGCGCCGGACGCGGACCCGGTGCTCACCTGCGCGGTGCTCGCCTCTGCCGTGGCCGCCTTCGAACAGGAGCGCGTGCCGCATTCGCCATCCGCGCTGGGCGTGGCGTCCTTGGTGGGCGCGCAGGCCGGCTACCTCACACGCCTTCTGCAGCGCGACGCCGCGGTAGGCCGGGTCCGCCTCGCCGTCGCTGTCGGCGCTGTTGCTGCCGGTGGCGCGGTTGCCGCGTGGGCGGATCGCCGCCTGCTGCCCGCCACCCTCATTGGTGGCGCGGCCGTGGCTGCGACGGCGGCAGCGGCGAACGACCCGCTCTTCCGCGCTGACACGAATGATCCGGCGCGCGAGGGCTTAAGCCACGGCGCGAACCTGCTTCTCGGTGCCGAGGGGCTGCGCCTGCTCACGAACGCGGGCCTGGTCGGCAAAGCGTGCGACGCGATCGGACTGCCCGCCTGGGTGGGGGAGCGCGGTGCGCGTGCGGCGGTGTCCTGGGCCGGCTCGATCGGCCAGCTCCTGCTCGTCCACGGGCTCAGCGCCCCTGCGGCCGGTCGCGACTAAGACACGGAACTAGTAACGGTCCGCCAGGGTGGAGCGCACCGGGCGGGCCAGCTGCGTCATCTTGTTGCGGCCGCGCAGCTCCACGGACTTCATCAGCGTCCAGCGCTGCTGCTCGACCTCGTTCGCGGCACGCAGGGTCGCGGCGTTGGTGAGCACGCGGCCGGGCACGCCCTTGGCCAGCTCGGTCAGGCGCGCTGCGGCGTTGACGGCGTCGCCGATGACGGTGTATTCGAAGCGGTCGTGTCCGCCGATGTGGCCGGCGACCACGTGCCCGGAGGCCACACCCACCCCGGCTTCGAGCTCCAGGCCGTTGAGTTCTTGGCGGAGTTCACGGGCGGCTTGGAGGGCGTGCGAGGCCGCGTCGTGAAGCGAGACGGGAGCCCCAAAGACGGCGAGCGCGGCATCGCCTTGGAACTTATTAATCACACCCTTGTTGCGGTGCACGACCTCGACGACCACCTCGAAGAAGTCATTGAGGGCGGCCACGACCTCCTCGGGCGTGTGGTTGACGGCAAAGGTGGTGGAGCCGACGACGTCGACGAACACGACGGCGACCTTGCGGTCTTCGCCGCCCAGCTCCGGCTTCTCCTCCAATGCCTTCTGCGCGACCTCACTGCCCACGTAGCGGCCGAAGATGTCGCGGACGCGCTGGCGCTCGCGCAGGCCCCGCATCATCTCGTTGAAGCCGGCCTGGAGCACACCGATCTCGGAGCCGTCGTAGATGTCTACCTGCGTGTTGATTTCGCCGCGCCGCACGCGGTTGATGGCGTCCTGCAGCTCCTTGATGGGGTCGACCACGCTCATGATCACAAAGGCGGTGCCGAACGCGCCGGTGACCATCGCGGACAGGGCCAGCACGAATACCGCCGGTTGGAGCTCGCCCGGAATGTTGGTGAAGTAGCCGCGAGACTGAGCGAGGAACAGCAGGACGATGCCCAGCACGGGCACGGCCGAGGTGGTAAACCACGTCATGTAGAGGCGCTGCTTGATCGGCGGTTCCAGCGTGGCGTCCTCGAAGCGGCGTGCGAGTGCCGCCGCCGCGATCGGGCGCACCAGCCGCTCGGCCTGCAGGTAGGTCAGCACGGCGGTGACGAAGCAGGCCATGGAGGTCGCGACGAAAATGACCACCGCGAAGCGCCCGCTTGTGCGCGCGGTGAGCACGGTGAGGATCGTGATGCCAATCAGCCACACCGCCACCACGATCAGTGTCTGGAGAACAGGCAGGCGCAGCACCAGCCGTCGCACCATGTTCGGGTCGTGGTCTTGCGGCCGATGCTGCCATTCCAGCACGGGCCGGAAGAGGAAGAAGGTGACCACCATCCCGAACACCACGGCAAAGGCAACATAGGCCAGCCCAATCAGCCCAAGCGTGGAGCTGTCCAGCGCCAGCTGCTCGGTCTCCGGCATGGGGATGAAGAAACGGATGAACGCCATGATGGCGGCGGCACCAAGCAGGTTGGTTCCCAGCACGCTTGCGGCGTAGAGGGGCCAGGAGGTCCCCCACACCCAACGCAAGCCGTGCCAGAATCTGTTCATGGTGTATTACCTTAGCGAACGAGTACGCTAGGGCGCTGTGAACCTGCCCCAGTTTCGAAGTGTTGCCGAGCGCCTCGCGGATGCGCCCAATGTCCGCGAGGTCATCCTCGCCGCGGCCAGCGCGGCAAGGGAGCAATTGCTTATCGACGGCACCCGCCAGGACTACGCCATGACCCACTCCTGGCTCTTTACCGGCCCACCCGGCTCGGGCCGTTCGCAGGCCGCGCTGGCCTTCGCCGCCGCGCTCGTATGCACGGACCCAAACGAGGTCGGTTGCGGGCGGTGCAAGGGCTGCCGGGATGCGCTGTCGGGCCAACACACCGACATCGTGCACGTGGTGCCGAAGGAACTGATTATTAAAACGGACTACATCCGCGAGATCGTTGCCCAGGCCGCAAGGATGCCGACGGTCGCCCCCTACCGGGTACTGATCATCGAAAACGCGGACCGCCTCCACCCGGCCGCAGCGGACGCGCTGCTGAAGACGGTGGAGGAGCCGCCTGAGCGCACCGTGATCATCTTGCTCGCGCCGTCGACAGACCCGGAAGACTTCTCGCAGACGTTGCGCTCGCGCTGCCGCCACCTCTATATCCCTTCGCCGTCCGAGGCGGAGCTGGTGCACATCCTCATGCAGGAGGAGGGCGCCACGGAGCACGACGCCCGCCTCGCCGCGGCGACCTCGCTGCGTCACGTCGGCCGCGCGCGCCTCTTGGTGCGCAGCCCCGAGATCCAGCAGCGCCGCGCGCAGGCCATCAACATGGCCGAGCTGATTTTCCAGGGTGCCTACGCCTTCCAGGCGGTCGGCTCGCTGATCAAAGCGACCGAGAAGGAAGCAGTGGACTCGTACGCCGAGGAAGACGCCGCGGAGCGCGCCAAACTCGAGCAGGCCCTCGGCATGGGCGCGAAGGGCAAGGGCGCGGCCAAGGCGCTGCGCGGGGCGGCGAGTTCCCTCAAGGAACTTGAAGCCCAGCAGAAAGCGCGCAGCACGAGGCGCAAGCGTGACGTCTTCGACCTGGTGTTGGTGGATCTTGCCGGCGTGTACCGCGATGCGATGGTGGTGCAGTCGGGTGCCGACGTCCCGCTGACGCATCCCGATTTCGAACCGCTCGCCCGCGAGCTCGCCGAACGCGTCCCCGCCTCCGGCCTAGTCGCCTGCCTTGACGCGATCGCCCAGTGCCGCGCGCGCCTGCACCAGTCGGTGACCCCGGCCGTGGCGTTCAACGGCATGATCGGGCACCTGCGCGTCGCTTGCGGCGTACGCTGACCTGCCGGTTTATCGTTTAGTGGTTTCTGCACTACAATCGTTTTCCGGTACAACGTCGCTATGCGTGTTGTCCGGCCGCCTTAGCTCAGTCGGCAGAGCGTTTCACTCGTAATGAAAAGGTCGCGAGTTCGATTCTCGCAGGCGGCTCCACCAAAGCCCCAGCTAGAACACCGTTTTAGCTGGGGTTTCTTCGTTGGTTCGGCGCGTCGAGTTGTCCCGAATTGTCGCTTAACCCGGAAAGCAGCGGATCTGGCCTTAGATGCACAAAAGCCCCGCACGAAGCGGGGACCTCTGGCAATGTGGAGTTGCACACGACATGCAATCTCTACATCTCAAGTTGTAATGCAAAGCAACCAGTAGACACAAGGGACAGATCGAACGGCACGGAGCATCAGATGTCGATTCGGGGTAGTTGGTACCGCGAGTCCGCGTAGTTGGTACCGGTGTTCCACGTACCCGGTACTGCAAGGGGTTTTCTTTCATAGTTGATGTTGGCGACACCACAATCCGCTGGTGTTGCGTCAACTTCTACTTGGAAGGAGCCGGTCCTTGTGGCTAACTTCAAACAGATCATCGCGATGTGCCTTGACGGTGCAAGCTACGCGCAGATCACACACGCATTGGGATGTTCACGACGAGAAGTATCCCGCGCAAAGAAAGTCATCGCTGATGAGGCACTAACGCCAGAGCGTTTCCGCCAACTCCCACCGGGATGGTTCGATGATCGATTCAGCGACGGCCGGAGTAAGCGGACGATGTCCTACGACCAGCCTGATTTTCAAGCCCTTGCACGCAAGCTCCAAAGCAAAAAGCACGTGACCAGGCACAAGCTGTGGATGGACTACTTGTCGCAGCCGTGTCCGACGGACAAGACAAAGTACCAGTACTCCCAGTTTTGCAGTGGGCTCAATGAATTTCTCCGTGCTCATGATCTTGTCGAAGTCGTCACCCATGAGCCGGGGCAAGAGCTTTACGTCGACTGGGCTGGCGACAAAGTGCCGGTGGTGGATCAGGCCAGTGGTGATACCGCATTCAAGGCGTCGCTGTTTGTCGCGGTATGCCCGTACTCAGGGCTGATGTACGTCACTGCTGCTGTAAATGAGAAGATGCCGGCTTGGATTGCATGCCACGTCAAAGCGTTGAACTATCTTGGCAAATTACCGGCGGTCATCGTGCCGGATAATGCCTCTACGGCGACCTATGTGTCTGATCTGATGTAGGTGGTCCAGTTCGGCTTGGGAAGTAGTCCGTTTCGG
>OJLY01000178.1_pt1 | contig 49518 bp, 49 predicted proteins | sample 1597031 | NCBI WGS metagenome assembly OJLY01 (sample SAMEA3904673, study PRJEB24821) | metagenome | biome: Builtin; feature: hospital; material: surface | place: USA | collected 2013-06-03
AAATCGTCTATTACTTTTCCTTTTAATTGATATAGTCCTGGTCTTAATCTTTCTAGTTGTCCGCTCTTTGTTAATTCTGATAAGTTATGTCTAGTATATCCAAGTTCTTCTGCTTCTTTGTTGGTAATCACTAAATTTTCTTGTATATATTCTTTAAGTGTATCCATAGTCTGCCTCCTCTCGTTTACGCTTTTATTATATATTACAAAAGCGAATATGTAAAGTTAGGTTGTGATTGTTTCATATCTTGAAAAGGATGTAACGAATCCTTACCCCCTTTCTAAAATTATTCTTTCTTAACTCAATATTACTAATATTATTATAGTTACTCTCCGATATTCGGAGTTCTTGAATTCCGATTTTCGGAAGTCTGGACTTCAGCTTTTTGGAGATCAGATTTTTATTATTAGTAATATTTAAAATTTATATGTACCAACTTTTTAGAAAAAAAGAGCAGCCTTTTACGCTACTCTTATAGAAAGTACAAAATGAGTTAATTATATTTTTTGTGTTTCCTCATACCAGTCTCAAAACTACCCTTACGTTCATGTAGTTTTTTTGAGTCTTTTTAACGTATCCTTCTTCATCTTTTTCAAATACAAAATGCTTATAAAACTGCTTGAAATGCAGGATTTCTAAATTTATATCTTTTGTATCAACGCTATAGCTTCCACATGCATAGTCTGCGGGAACATATCCACTGCTTTTATTTCTTTTAGTTCATATCCCCTGTCCATAAATCTTTTGATATCTCTTGCGAGGGTTTGGGGGTTGCAGGAGATGTAGATTATGTTTTTTATTTTTGTATTTGCTAGTGTCTTAATTATTTCTTTGTCTAGGCCTGCCCTTGGTGGATCTACTGTTACTGTTTGTATTTTTTCTTTTTCTATAAATTTCTGGTCAATGTAATTGGCGTTTTTGTCGATGAATTTGTAGTCTGTTAAATTGTTTATTTTGGCATTTTCTTTAGCATCTTTGATGGCACTTTTGTTGATTTCTATTCCAACTATATTATCATCATTTAGGGCGATTGATGATATTCCTGATCCGCAGAAGAGGTCTAGGAGCTTTTTGTTCTTTTCTAGGTATTTTCTTGCATTTTGATATAGGTTTTCTATTTGATAATCATTTACTTGGTAGAAGTCATCTTTCGATACCTTAAAGGATTTATCTTTCACTTTGAATATGAGATGGTCTTTACCTAGGGTTTTTATTTTCTTTTTGTTTATTATATTAATATTATATGGAAGGTCCTTATGATTTTCTTTTAGATATTTATATAGTTTTTCTTCTTCTTTACTATAAATGTTTAAAAGGATTTCGCAGGAATTACTTCTTATGCTTATTTCTCTTATTATATTGCCAAGGTCTTTAACTATAGTAGTGACTAGATTTTGAATTTTTCCTAAATTTTCTATTATATGCTCATTGGCAAGGAGGCAATCTTTGATTTCTACTAGGTCATTTGAGGATTTCTTGTTATAGGAAAGCCTTCCCTTCTTGTCTACTTGTAGTCTTATTTTGTTCCTGTAAGAGAGAGTTTCGCTTGTAATTATTTCTAAATCGTCTATTTCTATGGCACAAGTTTTCTTGATTGCCTTTGTGATTAGATTTTTCTTTAATTTAATTTGCTCATCATAATTTATATCCATAATAGTACAACCCCCACATTCATAATAATATGGACATGGAGGTTGTGTATAATACGGACTTTGAGAAGTTGTTTTGACTTTTCTTGCTTCTATGAAATTTTTCTTTTCTTTTATTATTTCAATGTCGCAAGATTCTCCAAAAGTTGCTCCTTCTATAAAGTATACTTTTGAATCTTTCTTGCCAACTCCTCTGCCGTCTTGTAGGATATCAATTATCTTAATATCTTTGATGATCATTAGATAACTTTTGTTTCTCCTTTGTATATTACTCCGCCTATTGGGTCTACTGTAATTGTTTCGCCTTCTTCTACGAGATTGATTACATTTACAGCTCCTACTACTGCAGGGATTCCAAAGTGAACTGCGGCTACTGCTGTGTGGCTTGTTAGTCCACCAGTTTCTGTTACTACAGCTGAGGCTTTTTCTATATATTCTGTGATGTCAGAATCAGTGAATTTCGCAACTATGATGTCGCCTTCTTCAAATTTACCTTCTAGTTCCTTTTTTGTTGATCCTATTACAACTTTTCCTGATACTGATTTGCTTCCAATTCCTGTACCACTTGTTAGAATATCTCCAATAACGTGAACTTTGATTAGGTTACTTGTTCCAGATACTCCTAGAGGGATTCCTGCTGTTACTACTGTTAGGTCTCCTTCTTCTACGTAATTTTCAGCAAGTGCACCAACTATCGCTCTTTCGATAAGCTCATCAGTTTCAGTTGCTTCTTGGATTACTATTGGATATACTCCCCATACAATTGATAGTTGTCTAGCAACTCTATCAGAGATTGTTGCAGCAATTATATTTGTCTTAGGTTTGAATTTAGATATTACTCTAGATGTATTACCACTTGCTGTACAAGAGATTATTGCCTTGGAATTTAGCTCTTCTGCGATGTTTTTGGTTGATCTTGCTATTGAGTTGGTTGTTGTGTTTGCTGAGTGAATTTTAACATCGTAGATGTTTTGATAGAAGTCATCTGATAGCTCTGTTGTGATACAGATGTTTCTCATTGTCTTAACTGCTTCTATTGGGTATTTTCCACCAGCTGTTTCTCCTGAAAGCATTACACAGTCAGTTCCATCGATAATAGCGTTGGCAACGTCAGTTGTCTCAGCTCTGGTTGGTCTTGGGTTTCTAATCATTGAGTCGAGCATTTGTGTAGCTGTGATAACTGGTTTTGCAGCATCATTACATTTTCTGATTACTTCTTTTTGTACTAATGGGATAAGCTCTGTTCTAATTTCTACACCGAGGTCTCCTCTAGCTACCATGATTCCATCACTTGCTTCTATGATTTCGTCTACGTTATCTACACCTTCTTGGCTTTCGATTTTAGAAATAATCTTGATGTGTTCTCCACCGTGATCTTCTAGGACTTTTCTGATATCATATACGTCTTCTTTTTTACGAACAAAAGATGCTGCGATGATGTCAATGTCATTTTCTATACCAAATTTGATATCATCAACGTCTTTTGGTGTAATAGCAGGAAGGTTTGTCTTTGAGCCTGGTAGGTTAACTCCCTTGTGGTCTGAAAGAATTCCGTTGTTTAGTGCCTTACAAACTACATCTGTGCCATCTTTAATTTCAATTACTTCTAGTTGAACAAGTCCGTCATCTATATAGATTTCGCTTCCTACTGATACATCTTCTGGTAGTCCTTCGTAAGAAACTGATACGATTGATTGGTCACCTTCTACGTCTCTTGTTGTTAGGGTGAAGATATCTCCTGGTTTAAGGTAGATTTCATCTACGTTAAAGTTACCAGTTCTGATTTCTGGTCCCTTAGTATCTAGCATTATAGCTACAGGCACGTTTAGTTTTCTTCTGATTCTTCTGATTGTTTTAATCTTTGCTAAGTGCTCTTCGTGAGTTCCGTGAGAGAAGTTAAGTCTTGCAACGTTCATCCCATTGTTGATTAGTTCTTCTAGGATAGCTGGATCTTCACTAGCTGGTCCAATTGTACATACTATTTTTGTCTTTTTTAAAATTTCAGGTTTCATTATTACTCCTATCTTGATAAAGAATTTGCAAGTTCGTATAATTTTTCGTCGAATTCGCTTCTTTTGCTTACTGCTTCATCAATGCTAACTTCTATAATGCTTCCATCTACATAGCCGATCGCAAGGTTTGTCTTTCCCTCTTCAAGCAGTCTAACAGCACGAGATCCCATTGATGAACCTAAGAGTCTGTCTACCGCAGATGGTGAACCTCCTCTTTGTACGTGGCCTAAGATTGTAACCTTAGTTTCGATTCCTGTCTTCTCTTCTAGCTCTTTGGCAAGAGAATAAGGATCGCCAACACCTTCAGCAAGCGTGATTAGGTGGTGAAGCTTACCTCTTTTTCTACCGTGTTCCATCTTATCGATTATTTCACTGATAGAGAAATTGTGCTCTGGTACTATAATAGACTCAGCTCCTCCTGCAAGTCCTGAGTAAAGAGCGAGGTCTCCGCAGTGACGACCCATAACTTCGATAACTACAGCCCTGCCGTGAGAACTTGATGTATCTCTGAGCTTGCCTATAGCATCTGTTACAGTTTCAATCGCTGTGAAAAATCCGATTGTAAAGTCGGTATAGCCCATGTCATTATCGATTGTTCCTGGGATTCCTATTGTGTTGATTCCAAGATCAGATAGGGCTTTAGCTCCCTTGAAGGATCCGTCTCCTCCTATTACGATTAAGCCTTCAATGCCATAATCATTTAGGATTTGTGCACCTCTTTTTTGTCCTTCTGGTGTTTCGAACTCTAAGCTTCTTGCAGTACCTAGAATGGTACCACCCTTATGGATGATATCTGCAACTGATGATACATTCATCTCATAGATATCTCCTTGCATCAGTCCATCATAACCGTTTCTTATACCTTTGATACGTAAACCACTGTTAAGGGCTGTTCTTACCGCAGCTCTTATAGCGGAATTCATACCTGGAGCATCTCCTCCACTTGTAAGTATTCCTATAGTTTTCATAACAACTCCTTAAGTAATCTTAACATTTTCTTTTCCTAAAAACTCTTCTAATACTTTAATGCTTTTTTCATTAATATCAAACCATAATTTCTTATCTAGTTTGACACTTTTATTTTTGTCAGCAAAATATATAACAACGGGTGTAGTCCCCTTATTTTGCACTAGAATGTTTCTAACTTTATTATACTCTAAGTATTCAGATTTTAAGTATAAAGTTTTAAAATTTAACTTCTCTATGTCGACAAACTCGTTTGTTAATAGTTTTATATCTCTTTCATCTACTTGAAGATTTCCCTTAACTATTACCGCACTATCTTCATCTATTACATTCCTATATTTCCTGTAGACTTCTGGGAAAATCACAATCTCTATTGACCCCTGCATGTCTTCAAGGGTAGCAAAGCACATCAATTGCCTTTTCTTGGTCATAATTTCTGACTTGTTTGTGATGACTCCAGCCATCGATACAAATTTGTTATCGAGTAAATGAATCCTCGTATCATCAATATGGTCTTTATAATCTGTTGTGAAATTAACAAAATCACCAAGCCTATCTCCCAGATCTGATAAGGGATGATCAGATATATAAAAGCCTAAGACCTCTTTTTCTAGCTTTAGTTTAGTCTTCTTAGGAAATTCATTAATCTCTTGAATCCTAACATCTTCTTTAGGCTTATCGGCTAAGTCGTCTAGTAAATTAAGTTGACCTTTGACATTAATCTTTCTATTATCAGAGGCAGCAGAAATTGCTTTTTCATAGATTGCCATGAGGGAAGACCTAGTGTATTTTAAGCTATCGAAGGCTCCTGCCTTGATGAGGGATTCTATTCCCTTCTTGTTAAGAGATCTCGAATCGATCTCGTCAACTCTTTGGAGGAAGTCCTTGAAGTTTGTAAACTTCCCATCCTTTTTCCTAGCCTTAACTATAGAATCGATAAGATTGCTTCCTACATTTTTGATTCCAGAAAGACCAAAGATAATCTTACCTTCTTCTACACTAAACTCAGCAAAGCTCTTGTTTACATCTGGAGGTAGGACTTCTATACCTAAGGCCTTGGTTTCATTTACATAAAGATAAAGCTTAGATGATTGATCCATCACAGAAGAGATCAGATTTGCCATGTACTCTTCTGGATAATAGTATTTTAGATAAGCCGTTTGTATAGCAACCAAAGAATATGCTGCCGAGTGAGATTTATTGAAGGCATATTTGGCAAAGGAAATCATTTCATCGTAGATTTGATTTGCCGAAGATTCATCAACTCCATTTCTGATACAACCTGGAATTACAACATTGCCACTTGAATCAGTTTTCCCCTTGATGAAAATTTCCCTATTTTCTTCCATAACAGCCATCTTCTTCTTGGACATGGCTCTCCTTAGATTATCAGCTTCTCCTAAGGAGTAACCTGCAAGTTTCTGGACAATCTGCATTACTTGTTCCTGATAGACAATAATACCGTACGTTACATCAAGGATTGGCTTGAGGGCCGGATCTATAAAGGTAACATCTCTTGGGTTATTCTTATTATGGATATACTTTGGAATCTCATCCATTGGCCCTGGCCTAAATAGGGAATTTGCTGCTATTAAATCATCAAATACTGTCGGCTTTAGATTCTTTAGGAAGTTTCTCATCCCTGCCGATTCAAACTGAAAAATTCCTATCGTCTTTGCCTTATTAAATTGATCGATAACATTTTTGTCATTTACGTCAATTTTCGATAAATCTACATCGATTCCCCTATTCTTTTTGACGTCCTTGATGGTGTTTTTGATAACTGTTAAGTTTCTTAGGCCCAAGAAATCCATCTTAAGTAGGCCTAGTTCCTCGATTTCAGTCATGTCGTATTGGGTAACTACCAAATCATTGGATAGGGCGAGAGGAATTATGTCAGTTAGGATTTCCTTAGATATAACCACTCCTGCAGCGTGAATTGAAGTATGTCTTGGAAGGCCCTCGACCTTCCTTGCAGTGTCGATCAGTCTTTTAGCTTCGACATCACTTTCATATATTTCCTTAAACTTAGACGAAGAATCAAAGGCCTTATCAATCGTCATGCCTATGGCTTGGGGGATGAGCTTAGCAATCTTATCTACTTTTGCATAAGAAATGTCTAGGACTCTTCCTACATCTCTTACGGCATTTCTTGCCTGCATCCTACCGAAAGTTACGATTTGTGATACGTGGTCTCTACCGTAAAGTTCGTTTACATACTCTACTACCTTATCACGGAGGACGTAGTCAAAGTCTATATCTATATCAGGCATTGATACTCTTTCAGGATTTAGGAATCTTTCGAAAATGAGCTTATATTTTAAGGGGTCAATTTGAGTAATATCCAATGCATAAGATACTATAGATCCCGCCGCAGAGCCTCTTCCTGGTCCTACAGCTATGTCATTTTCCCTAGCATATCTTACAAAATCCCAAACTATTAGGAAATAATCGACATAGCCCATATCAGCAATTACCTTTATTTCCTTATCTGCCCTAGATCTAATCTTCTCACTTATACTTCCATATTTTTTGATAAGTCCTTGATCTACGAGTTTTTTTAGATATTCTAAGTCAGTTAGGCCTTCCTCAACCTTAGTAAAGTATGGGAGGTGGGGTTCATGGAAGGTAAATTCTACATTACATTGGTCAGCGATTTTTTGAGTATTTTCGATAGCCCCCTCATAGGCTCCAAAAAGTTCCTTCATCTCATCATAAGATTTAAGGTAAAACTCACTAGCTGGCATCTTCATTCTATCTTCGTCTTTAACGAGTTTTCCTGTTTGAATACACAAAAGGACGTCTTGATAATAGGCGTCTTCTTTATTTATATAATGGATATCATTGGTCGCAACAAGGGGAATATCCTCTTCCTCATGGATTCTTGTAAGTCCCCTATTTACAATATTTTGCTCTTTTATCCCGTGATTTTGAAGCTCTAGGTAGAAGTTTCCCTTGCCGAAGGCTTCTTCGTATCTTTGAGCCGTCTCTTTTGCCTCTTCATAGTCATTTTCTATAAGCCTTTGACTAACTTCACCATTAAGGCAAGCGGATAGGGCTATAATATCCTCACTGTGTTTTTTGATAAAATCAAAAGAAACCCTTGGCTTGTAGTAAAAACCATTTACATAGGCTTCTGATACAATCTTTATAAGATTTTTGTAGCCATCCATATTTTTTGCTAGAAGAATCAAATGATAATATCTCCTATTTGACGCTTCCTTTATGGTATGATCATTTTCGCTAACATAGACTTCACAGCCTATTATGGGCTTGATTCCACGTTTTTTGGCTTGCTTGTAGAATTCTATAACTCCATACATCTGACCATGGTCTGTTATGGCAAGAGAGTCCATTCCGAGCTCTTTGGCCCTATCGAGGAGTAAATCAATTCTTGAGAATCCATCAAGTAAGGAATATTCTGTATGAACATGTAAGTGTGTAAATTTTCCTTGCATTTATCCTCCTCTACAAGTCTTCGGCAAGCTTTATAAATTTCTGCAACCTATAATTAACCTTGGCCTTGCTCATCACAGGATCCATCATCTGGCCAATTTCTTCGATAGAAATATAGGGATTATCTATCCTGATACTTGCAATTTCCTTCATATCTTCTGACAATTTAACGTATTCTTCGCTATTAATGACAGCTTTTATTGCATCTACTTGCCTTAAGGAAGCCTTGACTGTCCTATCTATGTTTGCCTTATCGAAATTCGTCTGCCTATTTATATCATTTCTTATAGACTTCATGGCCCTTACATTTTCTAGCTCAAACAAGGACTTATTTGCCCCGATTATAGCAAGAAAGTCGCTTATCTTATCAGAGTCTTTGATGTAGACAATATAATAATCTCCCCTATCATTAATTTTGGCATTTAAGCCGAAGGTGTCCATAGATTCTTTGATAAGTCTAAGCTCGTTTTCCTCACGGGCTATGATTTCTAGATTGTAACCTCTTTGAGGGTCGTTAATAGAGCCTTTGTAAATAAAGGCAATTTTAAGAAAAGACTTGATATCATCAAGGGAGACATCTTCAATATCCTTAAAGTTGTCTATAAAACCATGAGACTTTTTATTAATCAAATCCTCTGATATTTCATTATCTTCGACAAGAACTGTAAAGATCCTATCCCTATCCTTGTAAGATTTATCGAATATCTCAAAGGTTGAAGAATAATCATACAAGTCCTTAATCAAGTTATAAATATATCTGGCATATGAGTTGGAATCAGTTTCAAACTTGATATTATAACCACCCATATTTATTCTAATAGAGCCAATAAAATGAATAATCGATAGGAGCTCACCCATCTTTGATATAGGCTCTTTTTTTAGTACTTCCTTCTTACATCTTTTTGAAAAAGACATATATCACCCTAGCTATCCAGCTATTTTGTCCCTCACTTTTTCTATTGTTTCCCTATCAACCTTGGCGTAGAGAAGATAATCATCGAATGACTTATATTTTCTTAGAATGTAATCGTAGGCTTCCTTCATATTGTAAGGACTTGTAATCCTAAATACAGAAAAAGGATCATCCTCATCATATCTTTCGATATAACCAAGATGGGCCGAACTTACTTCATAATCTGCTATAATATCAGCTCTCGCCACATTAGAAATCCCCATAAGAATCATAGAAATAATCCCTGTCCTATCCTTACCCTCTTGGCAGTGAAATAGGCTTATCCCATCATTATCAGCAAATATTTCCATAATCTCTTTGACTGCCTTATAGTTATCAATCAAATTCCTATAACTTGATCCTACTGATATTTCTTTATTTACAATTTTGTCTATATCTTCTTGTCTAAACTCCCTATCTCCTGCAAGAGAAACGTTGTAATAGTCGAAATTCTCCTTGATTTTGGCAATGCTTTTCTTGTTTGGCTCAATCTCTCCTTTACGTCTTAAGTCTATTACTCTAGTAACTCCCATTTCCTTAAGGTAGTTAATGTCCCAATCTTTCGCATCATCTAGGGTCGCTGTTCTAATAAACTTTCCCCAGTTTGTCACCTTGCCATCAAGTGTTGGTACTCCACCTAAGTCTCTGGCGTTTTGGACATCCTTTAGGGGATATCTTTTCATATATTTTTTTACCATCTATCCTTCTCTCTATGTTTCTTAACTAAAATATAATCGTCATCTTTCATTCTCTCGTAGAGCTTTTCTACCATATAGACAGACCTATGTTGGCCTCCTGTACATCCTATGGCAATATTTATAATATCCTTGCCTTGCTTTAAGAATTCCGGCACTAAGATTTTTATCATTTCATATAAATCATCTTCAAATTTCTTGGAGATCTCGAAAGAATCCAAATAATCTTGTAAATCCTTACAGGTTCCATTCAATGTTTTAAATTCTTTTATATAATAAGGATTAGGCAAGAATCTCATATCAAATACAAATTCAAAATTATCACTGAGTCCATACTTGAAACCAAAAGATATGAGATTTATTATAATCTTATCCTTTTTTAGGGCAGAATCTTCAATCACCCTCTTAAGCTCAGCAATTTTATAATTACTGGTATCGATAAACCTATCTGCAATCTTTCTAATAGGCTTAAGCATATCCTTTTCTTTTTCTATTCCTTCACTTACATTTCCGTACTCGCCCATAGGATGAGGGCGTCTTAGCTCGTTGTATCTCTTGAAAATCACCTCATCAGCTGAGTATATGTAGATGATTTCTGTATCTATATTGGCTTTCTTAAGTCTAAGGAGGGAATCGTAAAGGTCAGCGTCTAGGGCATAAGATCTAAAATCTATTACCACTGCCATCTTTTCAATAGGATTTTCTTGATTTGCATTAAGCTCTATGAATTTTTCTATTAAGTAGGCTGGGACATTATCCATAGCGTAATATCCCATGTCCTCAAAGGCACGAAGGGCTGTAGTCTTACCTGAACCGCTTAGGCCTGTGATAATTTTAAGTATCATTAAAAGTCTCCGATTAGTTTAACTTCTCTTTCTAATACAAACCCTGTCTTTTCATTTACTATCTTAGAAACTTCTTCTATAAAGGAAAGCATATCCTCGCATGTAGCATTATCTACATTGATTATAAAACCACAGTGCTTCTCGCTAACTTGGCATTCGCCTCTCCTATAGCCCCTAAGTCCACATTCGTCTATTAGCTTTGATGCATAAGATCCTGTAGGTCTTTTGAAGGTTGAACCCGCTGACTTTCTATCTAAGGGTTGCTTTGTAACTCTTCTATCGGTGAAATCTTGGTATCTTTCTTCGATTTCTTCCTTATTTCCTGCTTCTAACTTAAAGCTTGCAGAAGAAACTATTAGGTCATCTTCAAAGATTTTGGAATGTCTGTAGGAAAAATTCATCTGACTGTTAGTAAAGTTATATTCCTTGCCAGCAAAATCGAAGGCCTTAACATTAACACATATATCTTTAATCTCTCCACCATAGGCTCCTGCATTCATAGCAACAGCTCCTCCAACTGATCCTGGTATGCCTGATATCTCTTCCATGCCAGCAAGTCCTCTTTCTATAGCAAATAGGGCAAGCTCATTTAAGCTTGTTCCTGCAAGGGCTGTTAGGATATCTCCATCTCTTTCAATTTTGTCGAAATTATCTGCCAAAACTATGACACATCCCCTAATCCCCTTATCACTGATTAGAAGGTTGGATCCTCTTCCTATTACTGTAGTTTTAATATTTTCTCTGGAGTTTATCTTTAGTATATTTTGTAGTTGTTTTTCTGTCTTTGGTTTGATCATGACATCGGCTTTACCGCCTATGCCAAAAGTAGTGTAGTCTCTTAAGGATTGGTCTAATAAAACTTCGCCTATATCCTCATTTTTGTATATAGATTCTAAATCCATATTACCTCCTGCGATTCATTTAAATCTTTTTTATTACTACAAAGACTATACCATAAAGACTGTCCAATAACTATTGGGGAGACTTTGCAAATTATTTTGGAGAAAATCGAAAGAAAAATTTGTAATTTGTCTTGATATTTGGTAGAATAATAAAGATGAATAAAAGCTAGGAGGTGTAAGAATGGCAAGAACATGTGATATCTGCGGTAAGGGAACACAATCAGGTAAGAATGTAACTTTCTCTCACAGACAAATCAATAGAAAATTTAAGGCAAATGTTCATAAAGTTAAAGCTTTAGTTGATGGAACACCTAAAACAATCAATGTATGTGCAAAATGTCTAAAAAGCGGTAAAGTAGAAAAAGCATAATTGCAAAATGTTTTTTTATTTTAAATAAGATTTAACGACCACCGAGCAATCAGTGGTTCTTTTATTTAAAAAGCACTTGAGGATTTAATCCCTACAAGTGCTTTTTGCTTGGTCAAATATCTTATAATATTCTTCTATTTGTTTTTTGATATCATCTTTTCCGAATATATCGGATCCTGAAACTATCTCGTCACATCCTGCATCAATAACCCTGCTTACATTAGTTGTTTTGATGCCTCCGTCGATTTCAATCTTAGTATCAAGCTTATTCTTATCAATATATTCTCTAAAAATCTGTACCTTATCAAGACTATCTTCCATAAAGCTTTGACCGCCAAATCCTGGCTCGACACTCATTACAAGTACGCAATCCAAATCTCTTAGGAAGGGCAAAATCTCTTTTGGATCTGTCGCAGGCTTTAGAGTAATGCCTGCTTCTATACCAAAAGACTTTATAAGGCTAATCACTTCCCTTGGATTATCAGTAGCCTCTATATGAAAAGTAATCCTATCAGAGCCTGCCTTTACGAACCTTTCTATATATCTTTCAGGTCTTTCTATCATAAGATGAGTGTCAAAGAAATAATCATTTCTCTTTCTGATATCCTCAATTACCTTGAAGCCAAAGGAGATATTTGGCACGAAGATCCCATCCATTACGTCTATATGAAGCATCTTAAGTCTTGTATCTTTAGTCTCGTCTAGATTTTCTTGTAATCTTGAAAAGTCACATGAAAGTATTGAAGGTGCTAGTTCTACCATTTATTTTCTCTCCTTTTTTTAACTTCCTCAAAAAGCATGAGGTAATTATCATATCTACTTTTAGAAATAAGCCCATCAGCTAGAGAGCTTTTTACTCCACAGGCTGGTTCATTGATATGGTTACAATCCTTAAACTTACATTTCTTATCTCTAAATTCCCTAAACAAATACTTTAATTCTGTCTCATCTTCTATAAAGTCGATATCAAATGAGTCAAAGCCAGGCGTGTCAAAGAGGAAGCTTTCCTCTCCTATTTTAAATATTTCTGTATGGCGGGTGGTGTTCTTCCCCCTCTTACTCTTTTCAGAAATAGATCCAGTCTCTACTTCTATATCGATTAAATTGTTAAGGAAGGTGGATTTACCCACACCGCTTGCTCCTGATACTGCAGATGTCTTGTTCTTTAAGATATTGAGTATTTTTTCTTTAGGGAAATTATCGAAATTGTCTAGACTTATAATCTTATATCCTATATTTTCATAAATATTTTCGAAATCTTTTACTTCATTTTCATCACATAAGTCAATCTTCGAAAGAACTATCACCACATCAATATCCTTGTACTCGCACATAGCAAGATATTTATCAAGATTATAGAGATTTAGGACTGGGTCCTTGATTGTCGCAAATAGTAAAATCTGGTCTATGTTAGAAATATTTGGTCTCTTGATTTCGTTCTTTCTTGGGAGAATTTCAGTAATATAGGCCTTACGATCTTCTAGATCATCGATTACTACATTATCCCCAACCAGAGGCTTAATCTTTTTTACCCTGAAATTCCCCCTAGCCTTGGCCATTAGGATTTTTCCATTACAGTCTACATAATATAATTCTTTTTGAGCTTTGATAATCTTTCCTTGTTTCAATTTACTGTATACACTCCGTAAGATTCATCATCAACCAAGACTTCAAACTTAGTATTTTGTATTGCTTGGAAGTTTAGTTGTAGGACTTGACTTTCATCTAAATCCTTGCTAGTTTGATTTTGGTCATATAAGATGTCGCTTCGCTTATCGTTGTCATCAAGCTTATAAATTTTGACGTTGAATTTATCTTTTCCATTATTTATATTAAGTCTTAAGTCTACGTTTTTAGCCTGGCCTGTCTTTTCTTCTTTTTCCTTTTCTTTGTCCTTCTTACCAGCAGAAATTACTAGGTCAATTTGAGATTGTGGTGCTACTTGAGTTCCTTCAGATATGGATTGGCTTATAACATTGCCCTTTTCTACATCTTCACTTTCCCTGTAGTCTACATTTCTAAGGACGAGTCCGTATTGACTGATTAGGCTTGCCGCTTGTTCCTCACTCATACCGATAAGGCTTGGAACTTCAATGTTTTCAATTTTTTCTTCTGGTCCTGCACTAATAACAAGGTCTACCTTGCTTCCCGCTTGAAGATTCGTAGCAGATCTTGGGTTTTGATCAATAATTAAGTCTTTTTCGACTTGATCACTATATTCCGTGCTCGTCCTTCCTATACTTAGACCCAGCTCTTTAAGTTTTTCTTCTGCCTCTGTTAGATTGAGTCCAGCAAGGTCTGGCACGCTCACTTCTCTTCCAGCACTGATTACAAGATTTACTGTAGTCCCTTTTTTAACTTCAGTATTTGCTTCAGGATCTTGCTTCATGACCTTGCCCTTGTCATAATCGTCGCTTTCTTCTGTTCTTGAGATATTTGCCTTAAGTCCTCTCTTTTCAAGTTCCTTGACCGCCATCTCTTGGCTTAGGTTAATAACTGTTGGAACTTCGAGGACATCGTCTTTTGGTCTAGACATAAAGTAATACACTGCTCCAACGAGAATTAGAGCTAGCAGAGCTAGTGGCCAAATCTTAAGCGATTTAGTCTTGTTCTTATCCTTTGGCTCTTCATCAGTAGGAGAGACATAAACTGCCTCTTCTGACTTTGGAGTTTCTTCCTGATTTAACTTTTTTTTCTTTTTCTTTTCCCTATTTGGAACGACTATCGGAATTCTTGCTGTCTCTTCAAGGACTTGAGTCTTGAAGGAATTTTGATTTTCAAGACTTTCGATAAGATCTGTCGCATTTAGGAATCTATTGCCAGGTTCCTTTTCGAGAAGCTTCATTATAATGAAGTTTAGATGATCAGAAAGCTCTGGATTTAATTCCTTAGCAGGCTTTGCCTTATCTTGAATATGCATTACGGCAATTCCTACAGAATTATCTGCGTCAAATGGGACCTTACCAGTTGCCATCTCATACATCACAGCTCCAAGTGAATAAAGGTCGCTTTTCTCATCGACAATCTTGCCCTTGGCTTGTTCTGGTGATATATAATGAACTGTTCCTAGAATAGATGATGTATAGGTTATAGTCGCATTTGATGAAACTCTAGCTATACCAAAGTCTGTTACCTTGGCAAGGCCAAACTTATCTATCAGAATATTTTGTGGCTTGATATCCCTGTGGATAATACCTGATGAGTGGGCAGACTTTAAGGCTTGAGCAATCTGCACCGAATAATCTATAATATCGTGATTAGAAAGCTTTCCCTCTTCATCGATTAGATCTTTTAGGGTTTGTCCTTCAACATATTCCATTACAATATAGTAAATTTTTCTTCCTTCTAGGAGGTCTTCTCCTATATCGTAAACATTTACTATATTAACATGATTTAATTTAGCAGCAGATTGGGCTTCGTTGTTAAATTTCTTTAGAAACTCATCATCTTCTGCATACTGCTCCTTAAGTACCTTAATGGCTACAAATCTATCCAAAAGCCTATCTTTGGCCTTATAGACCTTGGCCATTCCACCAACGCCAATCTGCTCTATAATCTCGTACCTATTGTCCAAAATTATCTTTTCCATATTACCTCTTATATCAAAATAGTAGTCACTGTTATATTATCATGACCACCCTTATTAAGTGCTAGTTCAACAAGTCTTGATGAGATATCATACGCCTCATCGAAATCGTTGACTACTTTAGTTATCTCTTCATCTGTAAGCTCGTTAGACAAACCATCTGTAAACATCAAAACAATATCCCCATCTTTCATAGAGAAAGTTTGACTTTCTGGCTCTATAACTTCTTCTGTTCCTACTGCCTTTGTAATAGCAGATTTGTTGATGAAGTTTTCGGCCTCGTCTTCTGTTAGAGAACCTGTATCTATTAGGTCATTAATCAAAGAGTGGTCTCTCGTTCTTACGCTAAGTTTTTTATCCTGGTAGATATAAATCCTAGAATCTCCTACGTGAGATATGTAATAAGTAGAATTTTTCTTATCAATTGCCATGCACACTACAGTAGTTCCCATCCTAAGACCTTCGCTATCATCCGATAAATCATAGATCTTCTTGTTGGCATACTTTATAGCTTCTTCCTGAAGGTCGATGTAGGATGAGTAGTCATCTAAGTTTGCATTTTCTATAAAGTCTATATAAGACTTACTTGCAAGCTTACTTGCGACTTCTCCTCTACTATGGCCTCCCATCCCGTCGGCAACTATAAAAAAGTCCAAGTCACCTAGGGACGTATTCGCATAGGCATCTTCATTTTCCTGTCTTATTTTTCCAATATTTGATATTGTACTAAATTTCATGCTCACCTCGCATAATTATTTCTAAGCTGACCACAAGATGCATCGATATCTGAGCCCATCGACTTTCTAATGGTTGCGTTTAATTTTTTCTTTAAAAGTTTATCCCTAAAGTCTCTTAGGGCAGTAGATTTGGGCCTATCATAAGAAAACTCCTCGATTGGATTTAGAGGAATTAAGTTGATGTGGACGTTTTTGCCCTTAAGTAGGCTAGTTAAATTAGATACGTCACTATCAAGATTATTTACCCCATCAATCACTACATACTCGAAGCTTACCCTTCTTTTGGTCCTATCCAGATAATAATCTGTTGCCTCCATTAGGCTCTTGATGCTGTATTTGTTGGCAATTGGCATAAATTTACGTCTTTTATCATCATCTGCATAGTGAAGGGAGACTGCTAGATTTACATCAAGTCCACTGTCTGCAAGCTTTCTAATCATTGGGCTTAGGCCAGATGTTGAAAGGGTGATGGACCTATGGGAAAGGTTTCTTCCTTTTTCGTCAGTAATAATTTCGATGAATTTTCTAATATTTTCATAATTATCCAAAGGCTCACCTATGCCCATTATAACTATATTATTTATGTCTCCATTGAGTCTCTCTAGTGCATAGACTTCTTCTATAAGTTCTCCTGCACTTAGGTTTCTTTCAAGACCATTTTTGGTTGAAGCACAGAACTTACATCCCATCCTGCAACCTACTTGCGAAGATATACAAATAGTCTTTCTCTTATCATAATCCATAAAGACAGCTTCTATGATATTTCCATCTGCTAGAGAAAATAGGTATTTCTTTGTACTATCAAGTTCAGATACAAATTCCTTTTCTACTTTCATATTAGGGAAGTCATACTTTTCTGATAATTTCTCCCTCATATCTTTGGATAGATCGCTCATTAGCTTAAAGTCATTAACCCTATTTACATGTATTTGTCTATAAACTTGTTTGGCTCTGAATTTTTGATAGCCTTCTTTGGTGAAAATTTCTTCCAATTCCTTTATGGATTTGTCATTTAATTTATCTTTCATAATCTTTCTTCTTAAATTTGCTTATAAAAAATCCGTCAGTTTTATCGAGAAAACTTACAAATTCCAGGTATTTCTTGCCATCAATCTCTAAAGAAGTTAATCTTCTATCTTCCTTTAAGAAATTAAAATTATCGAGGTTTTCGATATTACCAAGAGTACAGGTTGAATAGACTAGAATCCCAGCCGGTTTAAGATATCTAATAGCAGTAGCTAGAATTTTTCTTTGAAGCTCTGCCAAAACTTTAATATCAGATATAGTTCTGTTATATCTAATCTCAGGCTTTCTCGCCATAACTCCAAGACCAGAGCAAGGGGCATCAACCAAGACATAGTCGAATTTTTCCTCAAAATCAGATCTGTAGACACTTGCATCAAAAGAGTCAAGCTCAATATTACTAAGACCTAATCTTTCGATATTTTCTCTAATAAGATTTAGCTTATTCTTAGAGATATCATTTGCTATTATTTTACCAGAATTTCGGGTATATTCAGCAAGGTAGCTAGTCTTTGTCCCAGGAGCTGCACATAAGTCTAGTATTTTTGAATCCTTTTGGGGATCAAGAACCTCAACCGTCTTCATGCTTGCTTCTTGTTGGATAGTAAAAAGCCCCTCCTTAAACTCACTAGTGGCTACAAGGCCTGAAGGATTCTTTACCAAAAGGGCATTTTCACTTATCTTTGACACTTCTATTTCAAATCCCTTAGCTTTTAGCTTTTTAATTAAACTTTCCTTATCAGTCTTTAATCTATTAATCCTAATAGAAAGCACCGCCTCATTATTACTATAGCGGAGGAAGGCTTTCGTATAATCCATACCATAATTATCAAATATATATCTAGTAATCTCTTCTGGCATAGAGTATCTTACGGAAAGTGACTTTATATCATCACTTATCTTAATCTTTGCTATTTCCTTCTCTTCTCTAATAAAATTTCTTAAAATAGCATTTACAAAGCCAGATGATCTCTTATTCTTTCTCTTTGTAAGTTCAACTAGCTTATCCACTGTGGCATAATCCTTAGTTTCTAGAAAATGTATATTGTAGATTCCGATTTCTAGAATGGTAAGGACGTTTTTGTGGATTTTCTTAAGTCTTATTTTAGATAATTTTCCTATCATATAATCTATATAGATTTTATTTTCCAGGACTCCATAAATAACTTTGGTAGCGTATGGGAGATTATCGACTCTCTTTTCTAAATAATTTATCTCTTCGTTACTCTTCTTATCCTCGTAGATTATCCTTACAAGAGAGTTTAATATTAGTTCTAAATCATTCATTATCTAAAGTAATTTTCTCTTCAAAAGAATTGCCCATGAGGAAGGATTTAGTATCCATGGCCTTCTTTCCTGGAAATTGAATTTTCTGTATTCTAATAGCCCCATCTTTTGTTCCTATTACAATCTTTTCCTTAGGATTTGCCTCATAGACAAAGCCAGGCATTCCTTCATAGCCTTGAGCGATTTCTGCCTTGTAAACCTTAACATTAAATCCTTCGTAAGCAAAAAAGGCTACAGGATATTCAACAAAGGCCCTGATTTTGTTAATGATTTCTGAAGAATTCTTATTCCAGTTAATCCTTCCCATATCCTTTGTAATTTTAGTACAGAAACTCGCTTCGCTGTCGTCTTGTTTTTGTCTATTCTTATAGACTTCATCAAAGTTTAGGATAGTTTCTCTGATTTTTTCAGCTCCAATCTCGCTTAATTTCTCTTCAAGGCTTGTGTAATCATCACTTTCCTCTATAGGAACTTCTTCTTGGATAAGTATATCACCAGAATCCATCCCCTTTTCTATAAGCATAGTTGTAGCTGCAGTTAGCTTATCTCCATTTAATAGAGAAAACTGCATAGGACTTGCTCCCCTTAAGGCAGGTAGTATTGATGGATGAAGATTAATAATCCTATCTTCGTATGCTCCAAGTAAATCCTTGCCTATAAGTTGACCGAAGGCTACAACTACGATGTAGTCAATCTCTAAAGCCTTTAGCTCTTCTACAAATTCAGGGCTATTTACTGTCTTTGGGGTTTGGACATCAATCCCCTTATCCTGAGCATATTTCTTAATCTCTGTTGGTGTAACTTTCCTCCTATTTCTCTTCTTATCAGGAGAGCTTACAACAAGTTTGACATCTATATTTTCATCATTATAAAGAACATCCAAAGCTCGCACCGCAAACTTTGGATTGCCCATAAAACATATATTAATCATTTTCTGTATCGAATTTAACCTCTTCAATCGCCTTATCTCTAAATAAAATTCCATCGAGATGGTCTATTTCGTGAGATAAGATTTCTGCTGGAAAACCATGGGCGTCCCAGATTTTCTCGTTTCCTTCTTCGTCTAAATATTTTACCTTTAGATGTTCTGGCCTTTTGACAGTCGCATTAAAATTAGGTATAGAAAGACAACCTTCAATACCAATCTGTTCTCCGTCTGATTCTATAATCTCAGGATTTACGAGCTTGACTAGGCCTGTAGTATCATCATGTGGATCTACCACTATAATTCTTTTTAAAATTCCGACTTGAGGAGCAGCAAGTCCGACACCATCAGCTTCATACATAGTATCAGCCATGTCGTCTAGTAAAACTTTAATTCTATCTGTAATTTCAGGGACAAGCTTGGAAGTTTTCCTTAAAATAGGGTCCCCTTCTTTTCTTATATTTCTAATTGCCATACTTCCTCCTTATCTACATTATTGTACTTTTGTAAAGCTTATTTTCAATTTTTCGCAAAGTCTATAGAGTATACTTGACTCTTGCCATCATCCCCAATAGTAACCCCATGGATTCTCTCTGCAAGTTGCATTGTTGTCTGCCTGTGAGTTATCATTATAAATTGGGTCTTATCTGATAGGCTTGTTAAATATTCTATATATCTTTTAATATTTGTCTCATCTAAGGCAGCATCTATCTCATCTAGGATTGCAAAGGGAGCGGGATTAGTTTCAAAGATTGCAAAGAGTAAGGCCACTGCTGTTAGGGCCTTCTCCCCACCTGATAAAAGTGAAATCGACTTAGCAGACTTAGATGGAGGACGAGCTTCTATCTCAATACCTGCATTTAAGCTATCGTCACTATCTAAAACCAGCTTTGCATCTCCTCCAATAAATAGGGTCTTGAAAATCCTTGCAAACTTCTCATTAATTATATTGAAGTTTTTGATAAATTCTTCTTTCATATCCTTTTCAAGCCTTTTAATCATGGTTTCAATATCTGATTTGGAATTTACAAGGTCTGTCATCTGCTTATCCAAGAAATCAAATTCTTCTTTGGCTTCTTTATAGGCCTCTAGCGAGTTTTCATCGAAAAATCCAATAGTGTTTATCTTTCTTTGAAGATCGACTAAAGACTTTTTGCTAACTTTATCAAAGCTTAAGTCCCTATATTTCTTATCCATCTCATCTAGGCTTTGGCTAATGAAAGGGCTAATCTCATCGATAATAGAATCATATTTGCTTGTCGCAGTAGAAAGTGCATAATCACTTTTTACCTTCTCTATGTTTAATTCCTTTATTCTCTCATCGACTTTCTTTTCTCTATCAAGCAGGTTATAATTTTCTTCTTCCATCTTACTTTTATCTTCTGATAAGATTTTAAGTTTTTCTTCTTCTTCTCTTATTTTTTTCTTAGAAAAGTTAATTGCCTTTTCAAGATTTTGATCTTCCCTATCAATTTCTCCTAGAGAATCGTCGATTTCACCCTTAAGTTTAATTTCCATCCTATTAGAATTATCCAAATCCCTTAGGGAATTTTTAAGATCTGTGATTGTATTTATGATGAGATTGATATCTCTAGTAATCATAGCAGAAGTATTTTCAAGATTAATACTTTCCTTTTCCTTAAGGCTAAGAATCTTTTCTTTACTTGCGATAGTTACTTTTATATTTTCGATTTCTTCTTTAAGCCTTCCATGATTTTCTCTTAGACTATCTATATCTAAGGATCCTGTAAGGACTAAATCATAGTCGCTTTCTTCAGAAAGCTCCTCTTTTCTCTTGATAGTATTTTCAATTCTTATATTGACTGAAGAAAGATTGTTTTCCCTATCCCTCAATGAGTTTCTTTCTTCTTCTATAAGGCTAGTAATTTCTTTAAGCTTATCATCAAGGATATTTATATCAGCACTAATCTCCCTATAGGTCTTATTGTAAGAATCCTTTTTATTTCTTAAGGAAAGAATCCTCTCTTTAATCTCCGCCAGTCTCTTGTTTCTATTTAAAAGATTGGTATTTTTCTTCCTATTTTTATCATTACCAGCAACCATAGAACCCCAGTTATTTATAATATCTAGATTCAAGGTGATTATCCTGTAGCCTCTTATCTTATTGGAAAGGCTAACGGCGCTATCAATATCTTTTACTACTACAGTCGATCCCAAAAAGTGATCTATTATATTTGTAAGTTCTGGAGCTGCTTCTATCAAATCGTAGGCCATAGCGATTACCTCATCCTCTTTTGGCCTATCTTTTCTATAAGATTTAATAGAATCTATAGGAAGGAAGGTGATTCTTCCCAGTCTATTCTTGTTTACAAAGTTAATTAACTCTCTTGTGTCAAGCTTAGATCTTGTTACAATGTTTTGAAGGCCTGCTCCCATTAGATTGTCGATTACATCCTCATAGCCTTCTTTAACTCTAATAAGATTAGCAAGGGAGTCTAAATACAAATTGTCTAGACCATAATCCTTAGTTTTATTTAGGAAGTCTTGGATTGAATAGAAATATCCCCTATTCTTATCGAGATTTTCCTTTTGAAGCTTAAATTCTGAAATTAAAATCTTAAGATTGATGTTATTTTCGGCATTAGCCTTTGCTAAGTCATCACTTTCTTTTCTTTTATCTAAGAGATTTTTCCTATAATCTTCTTCTTTTTTCTGGAAATCTTTTAGCTTATTTGTAATTTCTTTAAGCTCAACTTCAAGTTTCGTTTTGCTTTCTTCAAGAATAGATAAGTCCTTGTCGATAGCTTTAATTTTAGTCAGCCTTTCTTCGGCATCTTTCGCTTTTTTTTCGTCAATTATGGCCTTGGATTTTTCCTCTATTTCGTAGTTATAAATTTCACTTGCTAGTTTGTTTAATCTTAACTCTTCCTTAAAGTTTTTAGCGACTAGGTCTTTTAATTCACTTTGTGTTTTATTTACTATAAGTTGATTTTCTTTAAGACTTTGGCTTATTTCTTCAAGCCTTTTCCTATTATCATTTAAGTTTTTTTCTTCATTTTCTAGGTCTTTTTGACCCTTTTCTCTTTTTTCTTCATTCGATGAAATATTTGATCTAAGTCTTTCTAAATCTTTAGTATTATAATCATATTTTTGCTTGTTTAGAAGAAGCTTACTTTTAGATTTCTCTATTGATTTGTTATATTTGTCTATACTATCTTTAGTTTTCCCTATATCTTCTTCTACTTCTTTATAATCTTTTGTAAATGGAGCAAGTTTTTTTCTAATATTATCAAGCTCTACCGTAGAAATATTGATTTCTTTGTCTAGCCTTGTGATATTTTCACTCGCTTCTTTTTTCTCATCTAGGAGGGTTTTAGACTTATCTTTTAGGTAAAAATACGCCCTCTGGTCAAGCTTCTCAGTTAATCTCTTATTTTCCTCGTAATTTTCCTTATAAGTTTTAAGAAGACCTAGTTCTTTTTTCTTGTATTCCCAGTCTCTTTCTATTACTTCAAGGTCATCGCTTACCCTATCAAGCTTCTTACCCGCTTCATCTCGTCTAAACTTATGCTTGGCTATACCGCTTGCTTCTTCAAAGATATTTCTCCTATCTTTAGGCGAAGACGATATAATTTCATCAATCCTACCTTGGGAGATGATTGAATAACCTTCCTTGCCGACTCCGGTGTCTAGGAAAAGTTCTCTTACATCCTTAAGTCTTACCTTTTTGCCATTGATCCTATACTCATTTTCCCCGTCTCTATAGATTCGTCTTGAGATTTTTACCTTGTCATAACTTAGATCAAGAGCCTTATCCTCATTTGAAAAGTTTAGGTTTACTTCCGCAAGGTTAAGGGACTTAGAGCTTTCTCCTCCTTGAAAGATAACGTCGTTCATCTTAGATCCTCTAAGACTTTTTGCAGATTGCTCTCCTAGAACCCATCTTACAGCATCAGATATATTACTTTTCCCCGAACCATTGGGACCAACCACAGCTGTAATCTTTTCATCAAATTCAATTTTTGTTCTATCAGCGAAGGACTTGAAGCCCTTAAGCTCCACATTTTCTAATCTAATATCAAATCACCACCGTAAGTTTCCTTTACATAAGAGTAGATAAATCCATCTAAGTCAAGGTTAATCTTTCTATCTTCTAAGCTAATGAAATCAGACTTATCAGGCTCAAAGGAGAGATTTATACCATATTTTTGGTAGAAATATTTCTTGTTGGATTTTTTGTTGCCACTAATTATAGAAATACTTCTGTTGTCTGTGTGTACGGTAAAGTCTCTATCTATATTTTCTCTTTCGATAAGCTCTTCTAGATATTTCCTATAGACCAAGGATTCCGTTAGTTGCCTGATAGCAGGATGGAAAGGGCCTGCTACTACATCAACACCTTCATTGATGTTTTCAGTAGTCTGTAGGCCGATTCTTATCACGTCTATATCCTTTGCCCTGTAGATAATATAAAGCTCAGCAGAAAGCTCGACTGCCTTTTCTAGGTCAAGTGGCTTATAGACTCCAAGATTATAAAGAGCTTCAAGCTTAGTATCTTTTATCACAAGAGTTGGATATATCCTAACCATATCTGGACCAATGTTAGCTGAATCTATGGCGGTCTTTATAGATTTTTCATATTCATCCATAAAAAGTCCTGGCATAATCTGATGGCCTAGGCTAAAACCGTATTCTTTGATAAGCTCACTTGCCTTATATGAATCCTCTATTTTGTGACCTCTCTCATTGTAGTCTAATACTTTCTGGTCGAGGGACTGGATGCCAAGCTCGATTACATCCACACTTTTTTCTTTTAATATATCTAGAATAGAATTATTTATATAATCAGGTCTAGTAGAAAGTCTGATTCTATCAATAATTCCCTTATCTTTGTAAGACTTTGCGACATCAAGATAAGCTATCATCACATCTTCATCAAGCCCTGTGAAAGATCCTCCAAAAAAAGCAAGTTCATCGGCCCTTTTTTCTGGAAAATATGAAAGATTTTTTTCGATTTCTTCTATTAGTTTATCCTTATCCAGCTTGTCTTTGAAGTTAGTAATCTTCACTTGATTGCAAAAGGCGCAATCATGAGGACAGCCCAAAAAAGGTATAAAAATAGGTATTATATATTCTTTCTTAGCCATTTTTTCTCTTTATTTTTTCATATGCAGCTTGGGCAGCCTTTTGCTCTGCTTGCTTTTTATTCTTGCCAACCCCATGGGCCAATACCTTGTTTCCTAGCTTAACAGCCATAGTAAAGGTCTTCTCATGCTCAGGGCCTTCTTCTTTTACTAGAACATACTTTAAGATTTTTCTATCTTTTGCATTATGATATTCTTGAAGTTTGGTCTTATAATCATTGAAAATCGAATCATCATTTATAATCTCTAGGGCTTCTTCCTTATAGTTTTCCTTCAAAAATTTGAACAAATTATCATAAGAAGAGTCTAAATATATTGCAGCACAAACTGCCTCAAAGGTATCCGCCTTTACATGCTTTTTAAGCTCTCCTCCACCTTGTCTTTCTCCATTACCAAAGTTAAGGAAAGTCGTCATTTCAAACTTCTCACAAGCCTTAGCAAATGATGAGGTACACACTAGTCTTGATCTGGTCTTGGTTAGCCAGCCCTCAGGCTTCATAGAGTAGTGTTTGAAGAGTACTTCACTTACTATCATATCTAGGATGGAATCTCCCAGAAACTCCAGTCTTTCGTTACTTTTTTTCTTACCTTTGACCTCATTTGTATAGGAAGAATGAGTAAAGGCTACATCAATCAAATCTTTATCATTGAAGGTGTAGCCAATCTTATTTTCAAATTCTTCTATTTTTTTTAGTCTATTATTAGAAATAGCCATTAATTTTTGCTCTCAATCACGCTTACAATATCAGCAAGTGTTTCAATCTCATCTAATTCTTCATCAGAAAACTCTACTGAATATTCATCCTCGATTAACATTATAAAATCAACTAAGTCAATAGAGTCGATGTCTAAATCAGAAATCTTGCTATCAAAGTCGATTTCACTAGGATCGAGATCAAGGTTTTCAACTGCTAATTCTTTAAGTCTTTCTCTAATCAAATCAATTCTCCTTCTATTTTTTCAATAACATTCTTATCTATATAATCCATAAGCCCTAAAATAGCATTTGAAATAGCAATTTCATTGGCATTGCCATGGGCTTTATAAGCATAGGACTTAACTCCTAAAAGTGGAGCACCTCCGACTTCATCAGCAGAAAACTTATTAAACATGGACTTAAGATCCTTCTTAAGGATTCCTGCTGCAAGTTTGTTAGATAAGGATTTATAAAATACGTCCTTAAGCTCCTTGCCCATAAGGCTAAAGATTCCTTCAGCTGTCTTTATAGCAATATTTCCATCGAAACCATCTGCTAGGATTACGTTGACCTTGCCAGTAAATAAATCTCTTGCTTCGATGTTTCCTACAAAATTGAGATTTGCTTCTTTTAAGAGAGCGTATGTTTCCTTGGCAAGTTTATTTCCCTTGTGCTCCTCGACTCCAACATTGAGTAGGCCAATCTTTGGATTTTCTATATTAAGAACATTTTCTAGATATACTTTACCCATTAATCCGAATTCTTCCAAAAATTCTTTCTTACAATCCATATTGGCACCTGTATCCATCAAGAGTGTTGTCTCTCCTAGAGTAGGTAGGCTCGTAGCGAGACAGGCCCTATCGATTCCTTTTATCCTTTTGGCAATGAAAAGTCCTCCCGCTAGAAGGGCCCCGGTAGATCCGGCAGAAAGCACACCATCATAGCCTTCTTCCTTAGACTTTTCGAAGGCCAATACTATAGAGGCATTTTTCTTTCTTCTGATAGCCCTGGCTGGATCTTCGTCATTAGAGATAAATTCATCTGTATGGATAATCTCATAATCTTTTATCCTACCATCTATTAATTCTTCAATTTTATCTTTATTTCCAACAAATACTGGAGTAAAGTTGCGTTTTTCTTGGGCTTTTATAGCCCCATCGACTAGGACTTTCTCGCCCTTATCTGCTCCGTATGTATCAATTAATATCTTCATCTTTCCCTCTTTAAAATATTATATTAAAAAAGATAGTGTAAAACACTATCTTTACTCTACATCAAGAATTGTTTCGCCTTTATAGTCTCCACAGTTTGGGCAAACTCTGTGTGGAAGTTTTGGCTCATGACAATTTGGACACTCAACATAGTTTGATCTATTCAAAGTATAAGCTGAGGCTCTTCTTTTATTTTTTCTTGTTTTTGATGTTCTTCTCTTTGGTACTGCCATCTTTGACACCTCCTCTTATCAGTTTAGCAATCTTTTATATTATATAATGATAAGAGTTCTTTGTCAAGCTTCTACGATGGATTTTGTATCTCTTGCAATCATCAACTCTTCGTTAGTTGCAACGACCATTACTTTTACTGTTGAATCATCTGTAGATACTTCGTGGGCTCCACCGCGAACGTTGTTCTTTTCATCATCAATCTTGATTCCGAATTGCTCGAATCCTTCCATGATGTCTTTTCTCATACCGATTGAATTTTCACCAATTCCACCAGTAAATACTATGGCATCTACACTTCCGATTTCTGCCATGTAACCTGCTATATATCTTTTAGCTCTTGTTACAAACATATCTAGGGCATATTGAGCTCTTTCGTTTCCTTCTTTAGCAGCAGCTTCTAGGTCTCTAAAGTCTGAGCTTACTCCACTAACTCCGAGTACTCCTGATTCTTTGTTTAGGATGTTTTCCATCTCGTCAGCTGTAAGATTTTTTTCTTTCATTATATATGTTACAGCTGTTGGGTCGATATCTCCTGATCTTGTACCCATGATTAGTCCTTCAAGTGGGGTTAGTCCCATTGATGTATCATAGCTTTTTCCTTCTTTGACAGCTGTGATTGATGAACCATTACCAAGGTGGCAAGAGATGATATTAAGTTCGTTTACGTCTTTGCCAAGGATTTCTGCTGTCTTGTTAGTAATAAAGTTGTGGCTTGTTCCATGGAAACCATATTTTCTAATAGAATCTTCTTCATAGTATTTGTAATCAATACCATATAGGAAAGTTTTTTCTGGCATTGTTTGGTGGAAGGCTGTGTCAAATACTGCTACATTTGGAACACCTTCAAGTAATTTCTCACAAGCTTCAAGTCCCATTAGGTTAGCTGGGTTGTGAAGTGGGGCAAACTTGCTGTATTCTTCGATTGCATCTCTTACTTCTTTATCGATTAGGCAAGATTTTGTGATTTTTTCTCCACCATGTACGAATCTGTGGCCTACTGCATCAATTTCAGATAGATCTTTGATTACTCCGTTTTCACTATCAACTAGGGCATCAAAAACATGACCTACGGCATCAGTGTGATCTTTCATGTCTTCTTCGATTATAAATTCATCATCACCCTTTTCTTGGATAAGTCTTGATCCATCGATTCCGATTCTTTCTACAAGACCCTTTACCATAACTTCTTCGTTTGCCATATCAAATAATTGATATTTAAGTGATGAACTACCACAGTTTATTACTAATATTTTCATGTTTCCTCCAATTGTTTACAAATTTTCTCTATTTCCATTATACCATAAATTACTTTTAGGCAAGGCTAAAAGCTATGGCTTGACAAGATTTCTAATTCTATAAGATCAGTTTTGTTAAGGATATTATCAATGATAGGTCCATAATCCTTAACATATTCTATATTTTCCTTATTTTGATCTATAGCTGCAAGTCCCTTAACTCTTATCTTTTTTCCTTTTGTATCAATCCTATCCTTAGCTATCAGAATACCTTCTACATATAAGTCCTTATCAATTGTCGTATCTCGATCTAATATTATTACTCCCTTATAAGGTTTTTCTTTGCTTGTAGCTGGTATTTCATTATGGATTGTTTTGTCTTCCTTAAATTCGAATTTATTAAGCTCATCTTTTATATCTTCATATCTTAAAATTTCTTCGCTAGATAAAAGAATATGCTCACGAGGCCTTAGATATATATCTGCTTCTGCTCTTACATTTTTATAATAGATTTGCTCAAAGACCCTATAGACCTTATCTTTTCTAGGAGCTATATTAGGATCTATCACTCTCATAAGAATTATCTTTTTCTTGGAATTATTATAATCAATGTAGAATTCCTTGGCATTTGCGTGGTCTATATCACTTAAACTTTCATCAATTATCCTCTTGTAGTCTTCTAGGATATATTCTTTTATTTCATTTTCATAGTTATTTACAAAGATATTGACACGACTTTCCGCCTCATAGACGGCCTGTTTTTTAGTTAAAAGATCCTTGGATAAATCATTCTTGCTTTGGACTTGTCTGCTTACAAAAGCGATGCTCACAGAAAGGAAAAGCAATACGAGCAGCACATAGATTGTTATAAAACCTTTTTTCATAAGCGTCTTCCTAAGTTTATAAATGTCTTGATAGAGTTAGTCGAAGAGTCTATCCTCATTTCTATGTATTTATTATCCTCATCATCGTCGTTATAATAAAGATAAAGGTCATCTATCTCACAAATCCTAACCTTGCCATCTCTTTCCGAAAATTTATCTGTGTTGTATATATAAGCGTAAAGGACATTCTCATTCTCTAGACTAAATCTATAGGTAGATTCTACAAACTTTTTACGGGCTTTTTCATAATCACTGATATAGAGGATAAAATTACAATTATCCCCATCAATTTTTTTGATTTTTTGGGCTCTTCTAATCTTATCTTCTATGTATAGGGCGGCGTGGCTTGCGTTCTTGTAATCCTTCTCATCTATATATTCTTTGTTTAGAAATCCCACATTTAAAGAAAATACCATAGATAAGGCTCCTATAAGAAGGCTTGCTATGGCAATACTTACTATCAGTTCTATTAGAGTAAATCCTTTTTTCATCTTATCTTACCAATTCAAGGCTAAAGCCATCACAGCTTGCAGTAATCTTTCTAAGTCCTTGCGAGTATTCTTCTACACTAACTTCAACTCCAAAGCCATTTATATTATAGGAATATTCTCCTAAATCAAGATTCTTATTTTTCTCAATAGCTTCTTCAAGGGCATAAATCATCCTTATTTTATCCTCTGACTCCTGGTTAATCCTATTTATATTATTAAGGCTCGGAAGAAGTATAAGAGCAAGGATTGCCACAAAGCCCAAGGCGATTATGCATTCGATTAGGGTAAAGCCCCTAGTTTTTGTTTTCTTCAATTCTAATAGACCCTCCCGCAACTCCTATAATAAGCTTTATATTTCCATCCTTTCCAACTAGGTAGGGAGAAGAAAAGACAATTGTTTTTGCTCCCGATACAGATCCTGTATCGTTAAATACAACTGGGTCTACATTTTCTGTTAGACTTAGATAAGCCAAGTTCCTATCTATATCTTCCATATCATCCATCATAGAAACTTTAGAAAACCTCAACATATACTTATCTTCACGAAAATGAACTGTACATTTTCTCCCGCTAATTAGGGCCTTTTCCTTGGCATAATACATATCATTGATTAGAATGTTTAGTTCGTTTTTGGCCCTCATTTTCCCCAAAAAATTAAACCTAACCATTCCGACCAAAGAAATAAGAGAGACAAGACCAATGACGACAATAAGTTCAATTAAAGTAAAGCCCTTCTTTCTCATAGGACTGCTCCCTCATATATTAACAATACTATTATGTAAGAAAGGTAGATAAATATTGCAAAAGGCATGTGTCTTCCCCTTTTCCTTTCCCTAAGAAGAATTAAAAGTCCAACGAATCCTCCAATCCAAACGGAAAATAAGACAAAAACAATAAATAAACTATCCTCTAGAAAAAGTCCTAAGCCCAAATAGAAATAATAATCCCCATCTCCGATATTTCTTCCAGAAAGCCTATATATCAAGTAATAAACCAAGGAAAATATTAGCATATGTATAAGAAAGTCTCTAGTAAAGAAATTAAACCTATAGATAAGTCCTAGGGCGATTAGCATTATCAAATCTTTCCTATAGATTTCCATAGTCTTAAGATCTATCAGAGATATTATAAGACCAATAATTAAGGAAGCGAAAATCATACAAGTCCTAAGATTAAGTCCATATAGAGAGCTTATTATTAACAAAATCCCACCCATAATCTCCATAAAGATATTATCAGGAGAAATCTTAGCCCCGCACGACCTGCATCTTCCCTTTTGAATAAGATAAGAAATCACTGGAATTAGCTCAAAAGGACTAAGAGATTTCCCACAAGACTCACAGTGGCTTCTAGGAAAAACTATACTTTCTCCTCTTAATCGTCTGCGAACTACAAGATTTGCAAATGAACCAAATATTGACCCTATTATAAATAGAAATATATAAATCATTTTACTTACTTCTTATCAGCTGGATTTTCCTTTATTTGTTCTGGACTTACACTCACATGGCCATTCGCATCAATTTTAACTTCATAGCTTTCCCCATCAAGATCAATTCCCTTTGGTACTTCTGGCCATTTTTGAATATATTCTTTTGCATTATCTTGGCTCTTCCAAGTCTCATCTTTAACTCCATCAGAGCTTGCCATGGTGCCCGCTGTCGTAAGCATTTCGACATTAGCATTGTGGGCTGCTATGGCTGCTTTTTTCTTAGAGTTTTTATATTTAGGAATTGCTATTGCTGCAAGTATTGTAATTATTGCTACGACTATGACAAGCTCAATTAAAGTAAAACCCTTTTTCTTTTTCATAATTTCTCCTTAGTATAAGTAATTAACCGAATCAAACATCGGTATTGTAACAGAAAATACGACAAAGCCTACAATAAGAGCCATGATCAAGATCAAAACAGGTTCTGCCATGGTAGATATTTTCTTTAGCCTATATATGTATTCATTGGCAAAGTAATCCGATGTTTTCTTTAAAGCTTCAACTAAATATCCACTATCCTCTCCTACTTCTATCATAGAAACTAAAAGATTTGAAAAAATCCCAGCCCTCTTAAAGGCATAGGATAAGCTTAAACCGTCTAGGAGGTCTTTTTGTATAAGGATAAGTTTCTTTTTGATATAAGTATTGGTAAAAGATTCTCTAATTATCCCAATCGAGTTAATTATATCAATATCTCCACTTCGTAGAATATACAAGAGAGAACTTATTTGATAGTCCATAGCAAGCTTTCTGAATCTTTTAAATGGCAGTAATTTAAAATTATATGTATCGACTTTAAGCCTATATGCTTTGCTATTATATAAGTAGATATAAATAAGGACTAGGGCTAAGATCAATAATAAAACTATAAAGCCATATTCAGAAAAGAAAGCACTAATAGCTAAAAGCATTCTTGTCGATAAGGGAAGGATCATTTCATAAGAAGCAAAACTTTCTGTAAAAGTCGGCATAACTAAGGTCACAATAAGACCTACTACTGTGATTGTAACAAGCATTAGAATGATTGGATATATAAAGGCCTGTTTGATTTGGGATTTATTTTTGCTATCATTTGACAAATAATCAGAGAATTCTCCCAAAATCTCCGCCATATTTCCTCCCTCATCGCCTGACTTTATAAAAGCTATTAGCATTGGAGTAAAGTATCTACTTTCTCTCTTAAAAGACTCATAGGCACTAAGGCCTGAATTCAAACTGATAAGTATATTCGAAAGGGCATTAGTAAGCTTTTTATCCATATTTTGATCTTTTATGATGGCAAGACTCTCATCAAGACTTATTCCTGAGCTTAAAAGTAGTGAAAATTGTTTAAGAAATAAGGATACTGTCCTAGCAGGTATCCTACCAGGTCCAATATCCTTATTCAAAATTTCACCTAAACTTTTTAAATTAATCTTATTCAATTTATTATACTGACATCAACTCTTTATTCTTCTTTGAAGCTAATGCTTCAACATCTTCAATCATCTTGTCAGTAATCTTTTGGATTTCATCTTCAAGAGTGTATCTATCATCTTCTGTGATGTCTCCTGATTTTTCACTCTTTTTAACTTCATCCATGGCTTCTCTTCTCTTATTTCTTATGACAATCTTAGCATCCTCTGCATAGGTATCTACTTCTTTAGTGTATTCTTTTCTTCTTTCCTCTGTCAATTGTGGGAAAGGAAGTCTAATAACTTCACCGTCGTTTTGAGGAGTTATACCAATGTTAGATTTAAGAATAGCCTTCTCAATTGGTCCAATATTTGTCTTATCCCATGGCTTGATTACAAGAAGTCTAGCTTCTGGGATTGATACTGTTGCAGCTTGGTTGATTGGTGTTTCTGTTCCGTAATATGAGAAAGTTATACCATCTAGGATTGCTTCAGTCGCTCTACCTGCCTTGATATTTGCAATTCTCTTATCGAAAGAATCAAGTGCCTTAGTCATATCATCTTTTGCTTGTTTTTTTATTTGTTCATAAATCATTAAAAACTCTCCTTTACTATAGTCCCTATTGGGTTTTCTTCTTCAAATATTCTTACTAAATTGCTTGGATCATCTATGCCAAAGACAAACAAAGGCATATCATTATCCATACACAATGACGTAGCAGTCGTATCCATTATCTTTAATTCTTTATGAAGAATTTCCTTATAAGTTAGCTTATCAAATCTTACTGCATCATGATACACATTAGGATCTTTATCATAGATGCCATCAGTTCCAGTCTTTCCAAGAAGAATTACATCTGCATTTATCTCTAGGGCTCTAAGACTTGCTGTAGTATCTGTTGAGAAATATGGAAGACCAGTACCTGCAGAAAAGATTACAATCCTTCCCTTCTCTAGATGTCTTACCGCTCTTCTTCTAATATAAGGCTCTGCTACTTCCTTCATATCGATTGCAGTCATAAGTCTAGTATCAAGACCCATCTCTTCTAAGGTTCCTTGAACTCTCAAACCATTCATCACAGTTCCTAGCATACCAATTGTATCAGAGCTTGCCCTGTCGATTTCCTTACCAGACCTTCCTCGCCAGAAGTTGCCACCGCCTACAACAATAGCGATTTGAACTCCTAGCTTTGAAACAGCCTTAATATTTTCACATATGTTTATAATAATATCGTCGTCGAAGCCAAAACCCTTATCACCAGCCAAAGCTTCACCACTTAACTTAAGAATAACTCTTTTATAATCTTGCAAAATTTTCCTCCTACTCATATTAATTATAACCTATTGATGTTAACATTTGCAAGAGCAATTTTTTTCTTTCATAAAGCTAGAAAGAACCACCCTTCCAGTCACCCTTAGCGTAGATAAAGTGGGCGATAAATGTAACCAATACATTTGAAATAGCCATAGCAAGCCAAATTCCAGTAGCCTTGTAGGCTGTAAAGTACTTAAAGAAAAACAATAGTGGAATTCTAATCCCCCAAAGTCTTAACAAGTCAACAAACATAGAGTACTTGCTGTTTCCTGATCCCTGGAAGAGCCCTTGGTAGATAAAAAACATATTAAGCATTACTAAAGTCAATAAAGTATAAAACATATAGGAATTGGCTTGGACCATAAGTTCTGAATCCTTAGGGGCATCTATAAAAAACGTAAGGATCTCATACCTATAGATAAAGCTTACTATAGCTATTACTATAGACATAACTATTACTATAAAAGAAGCTTTCCTAAAAGTTTCCTTGACCCTATCTATATTCCTATTTCCAATATTTTGACCAATAATACCAGTGATAGCTGAACCAATCCCGCTAGGCGGAATATTTAAAAGACCCGTAATCCTATTTACCATTCCATAAGCTGCGACAGTTTCTGTACCATATGACTGGATAAAGGAATTTAAAATTATAAAGCCAATCGCCGTTCCCATCTGACCAACTACAGAAGGAGTTGCAATCCTATAAATCCTCTTAAGAATATCTTTCTCCCATTTTATAAAAAATAAGGACTTGTAATTAAGCTTGATATAATCTTTATTAATCCTTAAATGAATAAAACCAAAAATCAACATCAAAGCTTGGGTTAGTACAGTGGCTAAAGCAGCCCCCTTAACTCCCATATCAAGTCCTCTAAGACCTATAATGGGAATCTCATCAAAGATGAAGAAAGGATTTAAAATCATATTTAAAACCACACAAGTTGTACTAATCACAGTAGGTATAGTATTTTTTCCTTGAGCAGAAAAGACTGCAGAATAAATAAAATACAAAAATATAAAAGGAATTCCAAAATAGGAATACTTTAGATAAATCACAGAAAAATCGTGAAGATCTCCATTAGCTCCCATAAGATTTACAATCCCTTCCGCCGTAAAATATCCTAAGATCATAAATACTATAGAAAAGATTAAGGAAATATTGATAAGAGTATCCGTATACTTCTGTGCATTTTTCACATCATCTCTTCCCAAAAGCTGGGAAACCAGGGAAGTCGCTGCAATAGAAAGCCCCATTCCTATCGAGTTAAATAAAAAAATAACTGGCCAAGTAAAGGAAGTAGATGCAAACTCCGCCGTCCCTAGCTTACCAAGCCAGAAAGCATCCGCCAGTGAATAAAGTTGTTGGATGAAAAAGTTTAAAATTATCGGTATTGAAATCACAAAGATAGCCTTGTAAATACTACCATGCAAAATCAATTCCCTGCGATCATTCTTCATATAAACTCCTAAATAAGTATTACAACAATTTTATCATAATTTACCTAATATAGGAATTATTTCAATGTATTGATTAAAACATGCTAATACAAAAGACTATAATCATTACTTTATATTATCGAAGGTAAAAGTTACTCTAAGACCGGTGTCTTCATTTTTTAAATCAAATTTTCCTCCATGTAGCTCAGCTATTTGTTTGGATATAAGAATCCCTAGACCATGTTTAGTAACATTCGTCAAATCTTCCTTGTTTATTTTTTCTATTATTTCACCAGATATACCATCACCCTCATCTATAATTTCAATATTTAATTTGTTTACTGAATTTGAAATTGTAAGAAGAATTTTGCCTTTTGTATATTGGAGGGAGTTTTTTATAATATTTTCTAACATCCTATAAAATAAATTAGGGTCCATTTTAATTTTTAAATCTCTATTTTCCAGTTTGTTTTCAAAAATAATCTCTCTATCTGGATTATCATTTAATTTATCTATAATAACTTTACGAATCTCTTTTAGGGGGCTTTGTTCACTAAAACTCTCCTTGTCCATATTAGTTAAGGACATGGTAAGATTTAATCCTTCAAGTATATTTGAAATTTTAACTACTTGGTCTTGGATATTTTCAATATCTAGATCAGCCTTGTTTTCCTTACTTATTTCCCGTGAAATTTTAGCCAGCGGAGTCCTAACATCATGACTTAGACCTCGTATCCACTTAGCTTGGGATTTCTTTAGATTAATGAATTTCTCATTTGCTTGATTTATTGAAACCGCCAAATCTTTGAGTTCTCCATCCTCATCCAGCTTTTCGTAGTCCTCTTCATATATATCATCCATCGCTTGCTGGAGAGGAGAGATATTTTTTAAGATGTTTTTAATGTCTATCCTATAAAATATATATACAAACAATAGGAATAGGATTACAAATACTAAAAGTATTTCTAAATTAAAGATCAAATTCTTATAATTATAATAATTAGCTGGGAGTTTATCCAAAGAATTTTTGGGATAGGCGAAAAGAATTAATCCATCTCCTGTAATATAGGTAAAAACAGGATAATCTGCTAAGTAGTATCTAGTAAATCTTGCAACATCAGTAAGCTCAAACTTATCCTTGACCTCTCTCGGTTTATCGAAACTTTCTATGACATGTCCATTTTTATCAAGCCTTATTGACCAAATATTATTTTCTTTCAAAAATTCTTTATTTTTTCTATTCAAGTAAGTATCAGTTTTATTTTCTTCCACAAAAGCGTAAACATCATTTGGATTAGGATATTCCTCTCTTAATTTGTAGTTGAAATAGAGAAATGTCATAAATATAAATACCAGAAAAAACATCAAAGATATTATCCTAATGACAATTTTTTTAAATCTTTTTAATATATAGTTAAACATCTCTACTTCTCTTTTACAAGCTTATAACCAAGTCCCTTTATAGTTGTAAGAATCTTTGGCTCTCTTGGATTTTCCTCTAACTTCTCACGCAACCTGTAGATATGAGTTATCAAGGTATTTTCATAGCCGTAAGAGTCCTCCCAAATAGTGTCTAGGATACGATCAATTGAAACTATCATATTTATATTCTCGGCTAAGTAAGATAAAATTTTAAATTGGGTAGCAGTTAAGGATATTTCTTCGCCGTTTTTTTCAAGTACTCCCTTAGCTTTATCAAAAATTACAGTCCCTAAATCTATTTTATCTTCACTTTTAGCTTTTTTACTCCTCCTTAAAACCGCATCAATTCTCCAGAGAAGTTCATCCGGAAAGAAAGGCTTAACTAAGTAATCATCCGCCTTGTTTGCAAAGCCTTCCCTCCTATCGTCTATGCCATCAAGAGCAGATAGAATAATAACCGCCATATCAGAAGTCTGTCTAATTTCCCTTAGTAAATCAAAACCGCTCCCATCTTCTAGCATTAAGTCTAAGACGATTAGATCAATATCATAAGTTTTTAATTTAAATCTTGACTCCTTCAGATTTTTGGCAGTATAGATACTTTTAAAGCCCTTATCTTGTAAAAAATTATATAAATTATCTAATAAGCTTTGTTCATCATCTACTAGCAAGATAGAAAAATCGCTTCTAAAATCCATTTCATTTCCCCCTCATTAGCCTCATTATACATCAGTATTTTAATTTCTTCGTGTTTGTGATGTAAAAGTGATATTACTTGAATATTATTTTAATCTAAATTTGCTATTCTATTTTTAGGAGGAATCATTATGAATAAAATACTTGAAGTAAATAACTTGAAAAAATCATATAACAATAAAACCGTATTAGATATTAAGTCTTTAGAGATTGAAGAGAAAACTATATATGGTCTAATAGGAAAAAACGGAGCTGGTAAATCAACCCTGATGAAACTTATCCTAGGTCTTGTTAAAAAAGACGAAGGAAGAATCAAAGTCTTTGGCAAGGAAATAAACTCCAAAAATCAAAAGACTTTTAACCAAAATTTTGGTGCTCTAATCGAAAGTCCTTCCTTTTATGACCACCTATCAGGCTACGAAAATCTAGAAATAGTATGTCAACTAAAGGGTGTGAATAAGGAAGATATTAGAAAAACCTTGGACCTGGTCGGTCTTAATAATGTTGGTAATAAAAAAGCTAGAGACTATTCCTTGGGCATGAAGCAAAGACTTGGTATAGCCATAGCACTTATTGGCAGTCCCAAACTTTTGATACTTGATGAACCAATAAACGGCTTAGATCCACAAGGAATTGAGGAGATGAGAAATCTATTTAAAAATATAGTAAAAAATACTACTACAAGTATTTTAATATCTTCACATATCCTAGATGAAATAGAAAAAATCTCTACCCACATAGGAATACTTAGAGAGGGAAACTTAGTCTACAATGGAAGCTTGGAAGAATACAGGAGACTTCATCCACCTTTTATATCCTTACGCACATCAGACAACAATAAGGCCCTAGAACTTTTAGATCTTGACCAATCAAGTATTAAGGGCAAAAAAATAATTCTTGGCAAGAAAACAAATCCTGAGATTGCAAGTATTGTAAACTTCCTTCATGGCAAAGTAGATATATACAGGATAGAGGAAGAAAGAGAAAGTCTCGAAAAACTATTTATCGAAGAAAGCAGGTCCTAGTATGAAAAACTTAGAAAGAAAAAAATACAAGAGACTAAAAATAAACTTGCTAATATTAATAGTTTTTTTAATCCAAACGCTAATGATAGTAGGCTTTAGCAATTCCAAGTCCTTTGCCGCAAGTAAGTATCCACTTTCCTATATCCTGGATACCTATCTATTTATATCACTGCTAATGAACCCTATACTAATATCATCTCTTGTGAAAAAAGTAATTGAAATTGAAGAGAAAAACAAAATGTGGCAGATGCAAATCATGCTTGGAGAAAGGGTAAATACAATTCTTATCAATAAGTTTAAAATTTTATCTATAAAACTAGTCTTCCTACAACTAATAGAAGCTTTTGTTTTTATCTTAGCTGCAAGAAAAGGAGTCAACTTCAGTCTTGGTAAGGAAGTTTTGATAAGATTTTTAGTATTTAACTTATCAGTTATAGTAATCAACTTATTTTTTCTTGCAATCTTTATGATATTAGAAATGAAGGTAAAGAAAGTCTACGCCCTATCCTTTATTTCTATAGTAGGAGGGCTTACTGGCGTAATAACCATGCTTACATCACAAGTTTTGGCTTATATCAATCCCTTTGCATGGATGGCTAGCCTATTAAATATTTCTTATGTAAATGATGGAGGAAGATTTATTCAAATATTAAATCCTATCAATCCCTATACCCTGATTATTGCTTTTACCTTACTGATTCTAAGCCTTGTTTATTTAAAATCAATGACAGCTTACAACTTATACAAAGACTAGGAGGAAAAATGTTAAAATTAGAATTGAAGAAAATAAAATTTATCAATATTTTACTAGTAAGCTTGATAATCCCCTTACTGGCAAATGCATTTGGTCTAATAAACTATATGGGAAACAGAATGATCTTGACAAATGAATGGCAAAGTTTGTGGACTCAAGTAAGTCTTTTTTACTTTTCTTTTTTCTATATACCGCTAATTGCAATTATAATAGCAAGTTTGTGGTCAGTAGAGCATAAGGCTGGACTTAAGTTTATAAGACTAAGCCCAAAGAAAAATATATCCTTTATAATAAGCAAAATAATCCTAGCTTTTATTATAATTAGCCTGTGTCAAATATATTTCCTAGCTCTTTTCTATCTAGCTGGGAAATTTATAGGAGGATTTGACACAATTAATTTTTCTATATATTTTTATTATATAGCTATGAGTATACTATTAGCCCTCCCCATTATTGTCATATTTGGAGCCTTAGCTATAAGGATAAAATCTTTTGGGATAATAGTCTTCTTGTCTAGTATTTTTACTATAATGGCTTTTGGAACAACTTATAAGTCACTTAAAATAATAGGATTAAGCTTTTTAGCAATTGAATCTAACAACTTTAGATTTATAAATCCACACGATCTCCTAATACTGCTTCTATTTGCTCTAGGTGAAATAGGATTATTTTTATATCTTTCAAATAGATTTTTAAAATTTGAATACAAATAAGTAAAAGGGGCTGGCGGATAGTTAATATTATCTGCAAAAGCCCCTTTTTAGGAATCTAGATCCCTAATTCTATTTCAAATACATATTAGTAATCTCAACTAGTAAAATCATTATAATTTTTTACATCTTGACCTCTTAACTGGAAAACTTGTGCTATTTGCTCATCATTCAAACCTATTTCTTTTATTCCCTCTGTCTTCGTAATCTTTCCTATAATTAAAAAGCACATCTAAAAATTGCTAGTGTGCTTAATCCAATATTTATATTTTTTGATTTCACTTTCATTTATTCCATTAACGGTAGCTTTTTCTCTATAGTCAATATCGAAATTTCTTCTTCATTATCATAAGAATCATGACTAGGAGTATAGGTTTCTACATAGCCTTTTAAAAGCTCACTGTCATAAAATGTAATTTTAACATTTTATTAAAGTAAGGGACTCAATGAATTTATCTACAAAGATCTTAAAAATTCCAATAAAAAAGATATTGCTAACTCCTAGGTGAAATTTAATAATCACTCAACAAGAGTTCCAATATCTACATTAAATAAAAAGTAATGGTGCCGGTGGTGGGACTCGAACCCACACGCCCTGGTGGACAACAGAGTTTGAGTCTGTCTCGTCTGCCAATTCCAACACACCGGCTTAAGTACCTATACATTATACCATCCATTACTGTCTTTGTAAATTAAATTTTCCCTTAAGTTCACTATACTTTGGACTTTGATATATTTTGATTGACCATAGTCCTAAAAGTATGCCTATTATCGCTCCTGCAAGGACATCTGTTGGATAATGTACGTAGAGATATAATCTTGAGAAGGCTATTAGGACAGCCATTATTCCTACATAGTATTTTACAGGCTTTGATTTTGCAAGAAGAATTATAACCGTAGCAAAGGATGCCGCATAGGAAGTGTGGCCTGAAGGGAAGGAATTATCTGATAAGTGGTTTATCAATAAATCAGTAAATCCTACCGCTTCATATGGCCTTACTCTTCCAACTGATATTTTAAGTATTATATTTACAATTATTAGATTTAAGAAAAATGATATTAATATGATTTCTCCAATCTTTTTGTATCTTTTTGTTGTCATAAATATCAGAATCATACTAAACCAAAGTATAGACATATTACCTAGAGAAGTTATAGTTAGGAAGAAATTATCCAAACTTTCACTTCTCATGTTCTGTATAGCATTTAGGATTCCTATTTCATATGTTCCCATTAGTTCACCTCAGTTTTTGCCGTCTTCATTGTCATATCGTAGGCTTGTTGTATTCTTGCTCTTTGATTATCATCTACTAAATCATACTTGTCTCCACCTTCTAGGAAATCTTCACATAGATAGGTCTTGATGCTTGCGCCGTAATCATCGTAGTTTGTTCCTACCCAAAGTGGGTGAAGTTTTATATCACTAATCTTTTTGTTGCCAGTTTTTTCGTTCTTGTTAAGGCTTAGCTCAATGCTAAGGGATTGCTCACACCTTATATCTCCACTTACCTCGAGAGATTGTTGAGATATGAAATTCCCCAAGGCGTAGGCTATAAGACCTTCTTTCCCATCTTCATTCTTATAAATCTCAACAGGTTGAACTACGTGTGGATGGTTACCTATCACAAGATCTGCTCCCCAATCGATCATATTATGAGCAAGTTCTACCGTACTTTCTTGAGGATAAGACTGATATTCTATCTCCCAGTGAGGATAAACTATGATAAAGTCCGCCCCATTTGCCTTGGCTTCTTCTATATCAGATTTGATATTTTCCTCGTGTAGATAGTTTAGGGAATCTACTTCTTCTCTTAAGTTTAGGAGGTCTTCCTTACCATTAGCTCCATAAGTGTAGGCGAGAATTGCAATCTTCATCCCATTTATTTCTTTATAAAGAATCTTATCACTTTCTTTTTCCTTGCTTCCTACATAGTCAAGGCCTGCTTCCTTGGCAGCCGCGATTGTTGTCTGAACTCCTTCTTCGTCTGTATCCAATGAGTGGTTGTTTGCAGTAGTAACCACATCAAAACCAGCATCCTTTATATTTTTAAGATAAACTGGCGGAGCATTAAAGGCAGGAAAACCAGCGTATTCTCTATTTGGATTAGAGGTTGTCTCGTAGTTTGTGATAGATAAATCACTATCCTTGACAAAATCTGAAATATAAGCAAACTGATTGGAAAAATCGTAGTTTCCTCCCCCATAAGCGTAAGCATATTGGATTTGACCAAGGTGGGCCATGGTATCTCCAAAAAACTTTAGCTTAACTTTTTCATAGTCCTCTTCTTTGTCCTCTTCCTTATCTTTATGCTTTTGATCAATATTCTTTTGTTTATGTTTTTTATTATCTACATCTTTAGACTTTCTAGCTATAGACGCTTCCTTATATGATTCTAGGTCTTTTTCTCTTTCCTTCTCCCTCTTGCTATCATTTTCCTTTTCTTTTGCAAGAGTCATCTCCCATTTAGCCTTGGCATCTTCCCTATCGCTTTGTTTACCTTTTACCGCTTCTTTCTTACTAGAATCATCACTTGAAGGCTCTATATTACCTTTATCTAGATTATCTATAAGGTCTCCCGTGCTTTTTGCACTTTCTTCTACATTTTTATTAGCACTAGTACCACAAGCGGTTAGGCTTGTCATAAGTAATATGCATGTCAAAATATTAATTATTTTCTTTCTCATTAAATCACTCCCTTCTTATTACTTTAACACTTTTATAATATATTTCATCTAAAATATTATGTGTCGATATTAAAAATATAAAGTATTCTATAAGCACTAGTGATTTATTCGATATTTTGACAAACTCCTTATCCTATAAAGAAAAAATCCACCCCAGTGGATTAATTATAAATAGCGACTTTCCCAGAGGAAGTATCTAGAATTTCTATTTCTGTTTCAAATATCTCTGATAGGATTTTAGGGTCCATCATTTCCTCTACTGACCCAGATTTTACTAACTTACCATCTTTCATGGCAAATATTTTATCAGAATACCTGGCAGCAAAGTTTATATCATGGATTACAAGAATTATCGTCCTAGAAAGTTTGTCACACACATTTCGAAGGTGCTTCATCATGCTCACAGACCTTGCTACATCGAGATTGTTAAGGGGTTCATCTAAGAGGACATAGTCCGTTTCTTGAGCTAGGACCATAGCAACATAAGCCCTTTGCCTCTGGCCACCAGATAGTTCATTGAGATATCTATCTTCTAAGCCGCCTAAGTCCAAGAATTCAATATATTTTTCCATAATCTCGTAATCTTCAGTGCTAAGTCTGCCCTTGCTATAAGGAAACCTTCCAAAGGAGATCAATTGTCTTACAGTTATTCTTGCCATGAAATTATTTTCTTGGCGTAAAGTGGAAATTATCCTAGACAAGGTATCATCAGAAGTTTCATTAACATTATAATTACCAACGATAATTTCACCCTCATCTATGCCTAAAAGCCTTCCTATCATTAGAAGGGTCGTAGACTTACCCGCTCCATTGGGTCCTATTATTGAATTAATCCCCTTATTTGCTATAGAAAAGTTAAGAGGACCAATTTCTGTTTCTGTTGAATATTTTTTAATTACATTATCTAGTTTTATCATAAATCTTTGTTCTTGAATAAAAGCATCAAGAAGCTAATTCCTCCAATCATTTCTATTAATATTGATACAACTCCATTGGCATGGAAGATGTGATTCATAAGGAAATAAGAGCCTGTTAGAATCAGATAAGCCAGTAAAAACGCTACTATTAGTAGGTACTTGTGATCGTAGCTTTTGACTAATTGATAGGATAAAGTCGCTACCAAGAAGCCAAAAAATGTCATAGGCCCAACAAGGGCGGTCGATACGGACATAAGGATCGATACACAAACAAGGATTTTAATACTTTCTTTCTTGTAATTAATGCCTAGGTTGATAGAAACATCTTTTCCTAAGGCAAGGATATTTAGTTTCTTGCTACTTAAAAAGATAATACAAGCTATTAGACCTACAAGGGCAATTGATATTCCAAAGTAATCTGCCCTAGCATTATTCACTGAAGCAAACAAACTCGCTTGTAGAACGTCAAATTCAGATGGTGACAGAATCCTTCGCATAAAGGCAGAAATTGACCTAAGCCCCTGTCCCATGACCACGCCTACTAAAAGAACTAAGTCTATACTTGCATTTTTCATATTAAGTATCCCGTAAAAAAGCAAAAGACAAACAAGGACCATGATTAGTATCTGACCCATATAGAAATATATGCCGGATATGGATATAAAAGCACTAAGGCCCAGAAAATACATTAGGCTTGTATTAATTGTAGCATAGATTGCCTCAAATCCTAGAAGTGATGGTGTGATTATCTTATTTGAAGTAACCGTCTGAAATGAGACAGTCCCAAATGCCTGGCAGACAGCTGCTATAGCCATTGCTATAAGGGCATTTTGCCTCCTTTTGATTACTGGCAAGAATGATGGCGAGCTAAGAGGAACTGGATTATTGTAAACAAGTAGGCCGTAAGTAAAAAGAAGAGCAAAGATTAATAGGCCAAGACATAGGACATAATAAGAATATCTGTCTTTTTTACTTCTGAAAGAATTATCAAAGTTCATCCTATCCTCCTTGTTCTAAGTAATAGTCCTATAAAAAATACCGATCCAAAGCTTCCTAATATTAATGAAACAGGGACTTCAAAGGGAGCAATTATAGTTCTAGAGATAATATCTGCTAGTAAAATTATTCCCATAGAGATAAGCCCAGTCCAAGGTAGATTTTCCCTAAGATTATCTCCCTTAACAAGGCTTACTAGGTTTGGAACTATAAGTCCAAGGAAGGGAACCTTGCCTATAACTGCCGCCACAATTCCAACCGCTATTGATACTAGAAAGTTCGCTATAAGAATAATCCTTTTGTAATTTAGTCCAATATTTTTAGAGAAATCTTCACCTAAAGCTGCCATAGTAAGTCTATCCGCATAAAAAAATATCGCAATGGATATTGCAATTATTAGGAAAAGAAATTCATACCTTCCCTTTTGCACTCCAGCAAAGGAACCCTGGAACCATATTTCAAGGACCTGCATCATATCAAACTCTATAGAAATAAAAGTAGTAAATGCGCTTACAACTCCAGCCAACATGATTCCTAGAATAGGCACATAGAGAGAAGATTTTAGTTTAATCTTTCTAATTATTAGGAAAAATATCATAGATCCAATAAAGGAGAATATAATTGATCCTAGCATCCTTTGAACCATAGTTGGTGAAGGAATCAAAATATAGACTAAAATCAACCCCAATGAAGCCCACTCTATAGTGCCAGTCGTGGTTGGCTCGACCATCCTATTTTGGCTTATTAGTTGCATAACAAGTCCAGAAGTAGAAAGGGCAAGACCCGTAAGCATCAGAGCAAGAGTCCTCGGTATCCTTGTTATAAATACCATATCTAAGCCATCTTCTTGACTCATAATACTATAGGCTCCTGTCATGATTGATACTATAGCAAGCCCTAGGACAATAAGACTTGCTATAATAAAATCTTTCTTAAGGACAATATTACTCCTACTTTTCACTTTGGAATAGATCCTTTAGACCTTCAAATATTTTTGTATATGTTTGGATTGATTCGTTTGTGTAGGTATCATCTGGTGCATAATAGATCCTGTTATTTTTTATCGTATCGAGTCCTTGGAGGGCTGGTGAATTATTAATAACATCCTTGGCAGGAGTTGATGTTTCAGCATCACTTGTAGCTTGGTCCCTATCTAGGACAAATAGATAATGAGGATTGGATTCTGCGATTGCTTCTACAGAAATGTCATCACCCTTATGGTCTGAAGATGAATTTTCAATCTCAAGAGATGGCTTAAGCCCAAGTACTTCATAAAGTGGACCCCATACCCTGCCTGATTTTGGTGCAGCATAGCCAATATCCCCACCAGATACTATAAGACTCATAACACTTTGTCCATCATAGGCTTCTTTGGCTTCCTTAATTGACTTATCAAGCTTGTCAACAAGTTCTTGGGCCTTATCTTCTTTTTCAAATATTTGTCCTAGGGCAAGAGTCGATTCCTTAAAACCATTTATTAAATTTTCCCCACTGTGTTCACTCTTCTCACTAACATCATAGGAAAAATCTACTATGGTTGCATTTGGGAGAAGTTCCTTGATTTGATCATAATATTTAGCAAATCTTTGACCTACTATAACAAAATCTGGGTCTGCTGCGGCAAGTAACTCAAGATTTGGTTCTCTATGATTACCAATATTTTCTACAGAATCGTCACTTACATAAGGGGAAGTCTTTGCCATAACATCTTTTGGTGCTGCAAGAAGTTTTACCCCAAAATCACTCAAAGTTTCGAAAGTTCTGTTATCAAGGGCAACTACCCTCTTTGGGTTTTTCTTAACTTCAACCTCACCATGGATATCCTTAATCTTTACAGTATCAGAACTTTCTTTAGCTTCTTCATTTTTGCTTTCTTCCATATTAGAGGATTCCTCTGTTTGAATAGCTTCCTTATTCTCGTCTGCCTTTGGCGCTTCTTCACCTGAATTTCCACATCCTGTAAGTACTAGGGATGCTACTAGCATTGCCCTCAATAATTTATTTTTGTTCATATTTTCTCCTTATTGATAATAATAATCATTATATTATCATAGGTGAAATTTAAAGTCAACATATTTTTATAAGATCAGAGAAATTTAGCATGCTTTAAATAATTATTAATCTTAGTATAGTTATAATGGTGAATTTATGAAGAAAATATTATTTATAATCAGCTCCAAAGCTGGTAAGACTGAGTTTGATGTTAATAAAAATGAGCTCCTAGCTTTACAGAAAAAAGCTCCTGGTGATAGTGTAATAGAAGTAATAGAGACAAAGTACAAGGGTCATATTGATGAGATTATTGAAGACTTTGCCAAAGAAGATAATTTTGAAAAATACGCCATAATCTGTGGCGGAGATGGCTCTCTTAATGAGCTTGCAAATACAGCTTATGGTAAAGATATATCTATCGGCCTAATACCAACCGGTACAGGCAATGATTTTGCTAAAAACTTCGATTACAAAAACTTTAAACTAGAAAAAATCTTTTCTTATTACACAAGTCCTATAGATTTAATCCAAATTAATGACAAGCTTTGTATAAATGTAACAAGCCTTGGATTTGACACTCAAGTCTTAAAGGAGGCTTACAAGTTTTTAGAAAAAAATCCAAAGCTTGGAAAAAAGGCCTATATAAAAGCAGTTATATCTTCACTTAGAAATATAGGTTATGAGAATCTTAAGATCAAAATACTAATGGAAAATGGAGAAAGTAAGGAAATCGAAGGTGAGTTTCTAATAAGTGCAATCTGTAACGGAGCCTACTACGGATCAGGCTTTAACCCAGCTCCAGAAGCGAGTCTTAATGATGGATTAGTAAACCTAATCACAGCAGAGAAGATCCCCTTCTATAAGCTTCCCTTTATGATTCTAAAATACAAAAAAGGCAAGCACAGGACTAGCCCTCAGCTCAATGAGTATAAAATAAGTTGTGGACAAATCTCCTCTGATAAGGCCTTTCTTGCTAATATAGATGGAGAAATATTTACTACTAATCAAATAAATTTTAAGCTATTTCCTTCTGCCATATCGTGGATTTACTTTAAAGATTAGGCTAATATATACAAATATCTAATGCTATTCAAAAATTATAAAAATGATATCTAATGGAGAAAGCTTACAATAATTTTATAGATAAATTGGAGAAAAGATTCAAAGACCTAATAGAAAACAACTAAAAGTCGAATGAGATACTACTAAAGGCAAAGTACTTGCTGATAAAAGTCTATATAATTTCTAATTTCTTAGGAAGAAACTGGAGGTAAGCCAGATCTCGTAGACCATGATATATTCAGATTCCTAGTATACGCCATCTATCAGAAAATTCTCTTAAAGGCCGAACATCATTATGCAATGATAATACAGCGAGGTTTAATAGAAGAAATAATCCACCAAATTCTTCTGTAGAGGAAGAGATAAAGGCTATGGGAGTAAAACTTATTGATGGGGACCAATACTATACCCTTAGCAATATCGATATTTTCGATACGAAATCAACTTAATTTTGAACTATGTTTTTATTAAAATACTGATCTCCTTAAGTTAGTTTTTTGATCTAACTTTTGGAGGTCAGTTCATTTTCCTTACTCGAATCAGGAGGTTTCTATACACAAAATGTTTGAAAGCTTATAGTCATTATTTTCTTACAGAATAATTAACAACAACAATTCCTAAAATCGTAATTATTCCAAACAACCCCCATGCTCCCATAAGAATATCATTATAAAGCTTAATATTCTTAACAAAAAAACTAGACAAAAAGGCAATAACTAAAGGTATACTCATTATAAAAGTCATTTTTTTGACTTTAGATAAATATCCTTTTCTTATTAGCTCTTCTTTCTTGTCTTCTTCCATAGTATTAAATCCTGCTATAATATTTCCATTTGTCTTATCTATCATATATGAAGAAAATAATGTTAAAATAATCGGTATCAATAAAACTATTTTAACAGTAATATCTTTGGGATCCGCTAAATTCATATGTAAATCACTCTCCTTCAAAAGTCAAAATATTATTTCCGTTTAAAATAGAAAATATTATCATATACTCATTATACTACTTAGGTTTTAAATCAGTAAGTATCTTTCTTATACTATTATTCTTTTTGATATTCTCAAATTAACCTTTTATCATCTAGAAATGATAAGGGCTCGATAATTTTAACAACTAATCTAAACTTTGAAAGATGGGAGGAGTTTTTTAAAGATCCTATGTTAACTGGGACAATAGTAGATAGACTTGCCCATAGGGCCCATATTATGGATATGTCTAGGTAAAATAGTTATATGATGGAAGGAAGATACAATAGAGTGGTCAAAAAATATGTGAAATATATGTAAGACGCTTTTCACCTAGGTGAAAGATACATGTGGTCAATTTTTTTACTATATGTGGACTACTTTTCGATAATAACTGTGGACAATTTTGGGGTTGACCTTTACAGGAACTATGTTAATGCAGAAATTGTCATTAATGGGTTTCATATTGTAAAGCTTTTTACAAACTCTTTTAACCATACGAGGATTGATACAATGAAGGATTTTTCCACTTGCAATCTTAAATACAAAACACTTAATAAATATTGGAAACATTTTTTAAAGCTATACAAACTTCTTGATCCTATTCATTTTTTTAAGCGTATTCATTTCCCTGGTAAGTTTGTTTCTAATGAAGATATTGTTGATATTAGTCTTGATGTTGATAACACTTTAAAAGATACATACGACTGTTACCAATGCCTGAGGGAAGATATTGAGAAAAGGAACTTTGAATTGTTTACATTTCATTTGAGTTATTTTAAAGATAAAGTTAGCGATAGAATGAAAACATCAATAGATACTTGTTATTATTACCTAGATTTTATCAAGAACTCATTTATTTATGATTATTCTAATGGACCAATTGAGGGTGTTAACAATTTTATTAAGGTATTAAAGAGGATAGCTTTTGGCTACAGGAATTTTACTAATTTTAGAACAAGAATATTTATCACTTGAAATTTATTAGAAAACTAAAATTCAGGGATAGAAATTTCTATCCCTGATATATAATTTGGTTGATTTTTATTTACCAACACGATTTGACAAAGACCTCCTAAAGTTAGTCTTTAAGTCTAGCTGTTAGGGGTCAGTTCTTTTTCCATAGTCTTTATCTTAAATATTTAGTATAATTTTGCTCCAGCAGGTATTCTATTTGATAGTATGATTAGGTTTAGTTTTTCTTCGCCTTCTTCTTTGTGGATTGCTGATAGTAGCATTCCTTGGCTTTCTACTCCCATCATCTTTCTTGCAGGTAGGTTTACTATAGCAAGTAGGGTTCTTCCTATTAGGTCCTCTGGGTTATAGTAGGCCTTTATTCCTGTCTCTTATACACATCTGCCGCTGCCGACGAGCGATCTAGTGTAGA
>OJLY01000182.1_pt1 | contig 48891 bp, 47 predicted proteins | sample 1597031 | NCBI WGS metagenome assembly OJLY01 (sample SAMEA3904673, study PRJEB24821) | metagenome | biome: Builtin; feature: hospital; material: surface | place: USA | collected 2013-06-03
GATAACAAATAAATATAACTTTTTATATAATTTTTCCATAATTCACCTCGTATTTACTATACAGAAATTTTACTTATTAACAATTTTAAATTTGGGTAGAAATGTAGTTAAGGAGGAATTTATGAAATATTTTGACTATAAGGGGAAGAAAGTCTCAAGACTTGGCTTTGGCTGCATGAGATTTAAGACCCTTGATGATGATAATGGTAAGATTGACAAAGAATACTCAAGTGAGATTATAAAAGAGGCTATAGATAAGGGACTTACATACATAGACACAGCCTACCCTTACCATAATCAGATGAGCGAGAAATTTATTGGAGAATTCATAGAAGAAAATGACCTTAGGGATAAGGTCACAATTGCAACCAAGATGCCAGTTTGGCTGGTAAATTCTTATGAAGATTATGAAAGGATTTTTAAGGAACAGCTGGCAAATCTTCGCACAGATTATTTTGATTTTTACCTAATCCATTCATTGGATAAGAAAAAATTTGACCAAGCTGTAGAAAATGGACTTTTTGACTTTATAAAAGTTATAAAGGAAAAAGGACTTGTAAAAAACATTGGCTTTTCCTTCCACGATGAATATCCAGTTTTTGAAGAAATTATCAAATCCTATCCATGGGATTTCTGCCAAATCCAATTAAATTATCTGGATATCAACCTTCAAGCAGGTATGAAGGGCTATACACTTGCCAAGGAAATGGGCATTCCCCTTGTGATAATGGAGCCTGTAAAGGGCGGAAGACTTGCAAATCCACCTCGTGAAGTAAAAGACCTCATGAGGGGTTCAGACCTTTCACCAGCCCAAATGGCCCTTAAGTTTGTCCTAGATCTAGATAATGTCATGACTGTACTTTCTGGTATGAATGACATAGACCAAGTTAGGGAAAATCTTGCTATCGCAGATGCTATAGAGCCAGGAAGTCTAGATGATGATGATAGGGATTTTTACAGGAAGGCCAGAGCGATCTATAAGTCAAGAGAGCAAATCGCCTGCACAGCTTGCGAATATTGCTTGCCTTGTACAGTTGATATCAATATACCAAAGGTCTTTGCCCTCTGGAATAACGCCCACCTTTATGATGAAAAAGAAAAATCTCAAAAGGCCTATATAGAATATCTAAAAGATGGAGTAAGCCCTGAAGAGTGCATAGAATGCGGCAAATGCGAAGGCATCTGCCCACAAAGTCTTGAAATAATTGAAGGACTTAAGAAAGCTAATGAATATTTAAGATAAAAATAAAAGCTGATGGGAGGATATTTACCTCTTCCATCAGCTTTATTTTTATTCTGGGGCATTGAGTTTGATATTTTCTTCAAAGCCTGATGGGTCTCCATTTTTGGCTTTTTCTAAGATATCATTAAAATACTTTCTTGTAGCATCATCACATCTGGCTTCTGACATATAGGTCATGGTCTTGGCTTTTTCAAGCTCATCTAGTGCCTTTTGGGCTCTTGCTGGATCAGTCTTATAAGTATTTAGCCATTCCTTCTCCCAGGCTGCTTCCCAATACATGCTTGCTCTTGTAGAGCCAAAACCTTTTTGATATAGATCATCATCCTTATAGTCGATTTCTTCTGGGACTACATAACCTTCTGGCCAAGTTAGGCTTTCCTTAGTTTTTGTAAATTCTTCTTGGATTTCTTTCTGGTTGATCATTCCTGTAAAATAATCATCCGCATCTGCCTTTCCACAAGCTGCAAGGCCAAGAGCAAGGCCACCTACTAACAATATTGAAGATAGTTTTTTAATATTTGTTTTCATATTTTTCTCCTTTATTTTTTCTATATTATGATTATAGCAAAAATAAAAAATATGAGAATTACAATCTTTGTAAGGAAAAAGAGCGCTAGCTTTTGGCTAAACGCTCTTATTTTTATACTTCTTCGATTTCTTCTTCGGCTATGGCTCGTTCTACTGATTCCACGTTTGCTCTGATTTGTTCATCTTCTAGCTCTTTGGTTTCGTAGTCGATTTCTACATCATTGTAGTATTTTAGGCCTGTACCTGCTGGTATTAGCTTACCTATTATGATGTTTTCTTTTAGACCTCTTAGGTCGTCTACCTTGCCCTTAATTGAAGCATCTGTTAGAACTCTGGTTGTTTCTTGGAAGGATGCTGCTGATAGCCAGCTGTCTGTGGCAAGAGATGCCTTGGTTATACCAAGAAGCTCTTGGTCATAGATTGCTGGTCTTTTGCCTGCTTCTTCCATTTCCTTGTTTACTAGATCTACTTCACGTCTATCTTGCAAGCTTTCTGGTAGGAATTCTGTATCTCCTGAGTCTACGATTTTTACTTTCTTTAGCATCTGACGAGCTATTACTTCGATGTGTCTGTCGTCGATTTCAACACCTTGTTGCCTATATACTTTTTGGACTTCCTTGGTGATGTAGTCTTGAACTCCGACCTTGCCTAGTACATCTAGGACATCGTGTGGGTCTAGGGAACCTTCTGTTAGTTGGGCACCTATTTCTACATAATCTCCGTCTCTTACTAGGATTCTTGAACCAAATGGTATCTTGTATTCTCTAGCTTGGCCATCTTCACCAACTATTTCTACGTCAGTTTTCTTTTCGTTTTGGATTAGACGAACCTGGCCTGAGTTTGCTGCTATAAAGGCAAGTCCCTTTGGTTTACGAGCTTCAAAAAGCTCCTCAACCCTTGGAAGACCTTGGGTGATTCCAACGCCTGCTATACCACCGGAGTGGAAGGTACGCATGGTTAACTGGGTACCTGGTTCACCGATTGATTGGGCTGCTATAATTCCTACAGCTTCACCGATGTTTACGTGCTTGCCTGTTGCTAGGTTTCTACCGTAGCATTTAGCACATACACCTTGTTTTGACTTACATTCTAGGACTGAACGAAGTTTTACTTCTTTGATGCCAGCTCCTACGATTTTGTCAGCCAAGTCTTCATCTATTACTTCATCTTTATGAACAATTATCTCGCCTGATTCATCTTTTATATCTTCAAAAGATGTACGGCCTACGATTCTTGTTCTTAGATCTTCTATTAATTCGTTGCCATCTTTAAATTCGTGAGCTACTACAAAGCCATCTGAATGGCAGTCATCTTCTGTTACTATGACATCTTGAGAAATGTCTACCATCCTACGGGTTAGGTAACCTGAGTCGGCTGTTCTTAGGGCTGTATCTGTTAGACCCTTACGAGAACCGTGGGTTGAAATAAAGTACTCTTGTACTGATAGACCTTCCCTAAAGTTAGCCTTGATAGGAATTTCGATGATTTTACCATCGGCCTGACTCATAAGTCCACGCATACCGCCTAGCTGTCTGATCTGATTGGTTGAACCACGGGCACCAGAATCAGCAAAGATTTTGATGTTGTTGTCATCTCTTAGGTCTGAAAGTAGGGCATCTGTAACCTTGTTGGTTGTATCTTGCCATATTTCAATTACCTTTTCATATCTTTCTTGGTCAGTTATAAGACCACGTCTGTAAAGCTTGTCGTACTTATCAACTGCCTTATCAGCTTCATCTATTAGTGGCCATTTTTCAGCTGGGATTTTTACATCGTCCATTGATACTGTTAGGCCTGATAAGGTTGAGTATTTGTAGCCTGTGTGCTTGATGTAGTCAAGGACTTCGGCTGTTTTGATGTTGCCATGTTTTCTAAAGCACCTATCGATTATATCTTTTAGGGTTCCAGAATCTGCAACTGTGTCTATTTCTAGTGAATATGGATCTTCTTTTCTGTTTACATAGCCTAAATCTTGTGGAATACCTTCGTTGTAGATAAATCTACCTACTGATGAAGTTACAATCTTACCTGGATCCATTTCATCTTTTTTGATTCTTACGCCAATTTTACTTTGGTATTCTACAAGTCCATTTACTAGAGCCTTGTACATTTCATTTGTAGATTCAAATACCATTCCCTCACCCTTAGCTCCTTCTTTGATGGTTGTTAGGTAATAAGCACCTAATACCATATCCTGAGATGGAGTTGTGATTGGCTTACCATCTTTAAGGCCTAGGATGTTGTTTGTTGACATCATTAGTAGTCTTGCTTCAATTTGGGCTTCGTTTGATAATGGAAGGTGGATAGCCATCTGGTCACCATCGAAGTCGGCGTTGAAGGCGTTACATGCTAATGGATGAAGCTTGATTGCCTTTCCTTCTACTAGAGTTGGTTCAAAAGCTTGGATACCAAGTCTATGGAGGGTCGGAGCACGGTTTAGAAGTACTGGATGGTCTTTTATAACCTCTTCTAGGACTTCATACACTCTTGGGTCCTTTTTCTCTACCATTTTCTTGGCTGTCTTTAGGTTGTGGGCTAGGTCTTTTTCTACTACCTTGTTCATGATAAATGGCTTGAATAACTCAAGGGCCATCTCTTGTGGAAGACCACATTGGTTGAACTTAAGGTCTGGACCTACTACGATTACTGAACGTCCTGAATAGTCTACCCTCTTACCTAGAAGGTTTTGTCTAAATCTACCAGATTTACCCTTAAGAAGGTCTGATAGGGACTTCATGTTTCTATTTGAGGCTCCTGTTACAGCTCTTCCCCTACGACCGTTATCTATTAGGGCATCGACTGCTTCTTGGAGCATTCTCTTTTCGTTTCTGACGATTATTTCTGGAGCACCTATATCAAGGAGTCTTTTTAGTCTGTTATTTCTGTTAATTACTCTTCTGTATAGGTCGTTTAGGTCAGATGTTGCAAATCTTCCACCTTCTAGTTGGACCATTGGTCTTAATTCTGGTGGCATTACTGGAAGGACATCTAAGATCATCCATTCTGGTTTGTTGCCACTTGTTAAGAAGGCATCTACTACTTCTAGTCTTCTTGATACTCTTACCTTTTTTTGGTTTGATGATTCATCAAGCTCTTTTAGAAGAAGTTCGTATTCTCTTTCAAGATCGATGTTTTGAAGGAGTTCTTTTACTGCTTCTGCACCCATTGCTGCCTTAAATTCTGTATCGTCTGGATATTGTTCAAGTATGTCTTGGTATTCTGTTTCTGAGATTTCTTGTTTTTCTGCTAGGTCTGTTGAACCTGGGTTGATTACTACATAGGATGCAAAGTAGAGGATCTTCTCTAATACTCTTGGGCTCATATCAAGGAGAAGTCCCATTTTAGATGGGATCCCCTTGAAGAACCAAATGTGACTTACTGGAGCTGCTAGCTCTATGTGTCCCATTCTTTCACGTCTTACTTTTGATTTTGTGACTTCTACTCCACATTTTTCGCACACTACGCCCTTATATCTCATGCGTTTGTATTTACCACAAGAACATTCATAGTCCTTGGTTGGTCCAAATATTTTTTCGCAGAAAAGGCCATCTTTTTCAGGCTTTAGGGTCCTATAGTTTATTGTTTCTGGTTTTTTAACTTCACCATGAGACCAACTTCTTATTTTTTCTGGCGATGCGACTTTCATCCTCATGCCGATAAATTCTTTTAATTCGCTCAATTCAAACTTCCTAACTATGACTTAAGCCTCTTCACCCTCTACTTCTGCAGCCTTTACTTCTTCAGCTTTTGCAGAGGTATTGGATAAAAGTTTGCTTTGGTTTCTTATCTTTGATGCATCTATCTTTTCTACTTGAGAAAATCTATCTTGTTCGTCTATGTTTTCCTTAAGTTTTACGACTTCACCCTTATCATCTAAGAGCTCTACGTCTAGGGCAAGTGATTGTAATTCTTTTACAAGTACCTTAAATGATTCTGGTGTGCCTGGTTCTGGGATATTTTCACCCTTTACTATTGATTCGTAGGTCTTAACTCTTCCAGTTACATCATCTGATTTGACTGTCAAGATCTCTTGGAGGGTATGGCTTGCACCATATGCTTCTAGGGCCCAAACCTCCATCTCTCCAAACCTTTGACCACCAAATTGTGCCTTACCACCTAGTGGTTGTTGGGTTACTAGGGAGTATGGTCCGATTGACCTGGCGTGGATTTTTTCTTCTACCATGTGGTGGAGTTTAAGCATGTACATGACTCCAACTGTTACAGGGTTTTCAAATTCTAAACCTGTCCTACCATCACGTAGTCTAATCTTGCCTGTCTTATTTACATATGGGGCAACTTTCTTTGCTTCTTCTAGGACTTCTTCTATTTCTGTATCCATAGCACCATCAAATACTGGAGTTGCTATCTTCCATCCTAGGGTTCTTGCTGCAAGACCCATGTGCACTTCTAGTACCTGACCAAGGTTCATACGGCTTGGTATACCTAATGGGTTTAGGCAGATTTGAATTGGGGTTCCATCTGGTAAGAATGGCATGTCTTCTCTTGGAAGAATTCTTGAAACGACACCCTTGTTACCGTGACGACCGCACATCTTATCTCCTACCATAATTTTTCTCTTGGTAGCTACATAGACTCTTATAACTTTATTTACACCTGGAGATAATTCATCTCCGTCTTTTTTGTTGTATTCTTTGACATCAACTACGATTCCCTTTTCACCATGTGGTACTTTTAGGGATGTATCTCTAACTTCTCTTGCCTTTTCACCAAAGATAGCACGAAGTAGTCTTTCTTCAGGAGATAGTTCAGTTTCTCCCTTTGGAGATACCTTACCTACAAGGATATCACCACTTGTTACTTCAGCTCCGATTCTTATCACACCATTTTCATCAAGGTCTTTTTTCATATCATCGCCGACATTTGGTATATCTTTTGTAATCTCTTCTGCGCCTAGCTTGGTTTCTCTAGCTTCACATTCGTGTTCTTCGATATGGACTGAGGTTAGGACATCGTTAATTACTAGCTCTTCGTTAAGGAGCATAGCATCCTCGAAGTTGTAACCTTCCCATGTTGTAAAGGCTATAAGGATATTTTTACCTAGGGCTAGCTCTCCTTGTTCTGTTGATGGACCATCTGCGATTACTTGATCAGCCTTCACTTCTTCACCAAGCTCTACAATCGGTCTTTGGTTGATAGTTGTTCCTTGGTTTGCTCTTTCAAATTTAAGTAGGTCATAGGTGATTACTTCACCATCTGAGTCTGACTTAATTTTGATCTTATCACCTGATACATAGACAACTTTTCCTGCTTCTTTGGATACTACACAAACACCTGAGTCCTTTGCAGCCCTATGCTCAATTCCTGTAGCTACTATTGGAGCTTGAGACTTGATAAGTGGTACTGCCTGACGTTGCATGTTGGCACCCATGAGGGCACGAGTAGAGTCGTCGTTTTCTAAAAATGGTATTAGGGATGCTCCGACTGATACTATCTGTTGAGGTGATACGTCCATGTATTGGATGGCATCTCTTGGATAAATATCATTTTCGCCCTTATAACCACGGCCTGATACTCTATCATTGATAAATACATTGTTTTCATCTAATGGTTCGTTGGCTTGAGCAATGATGAAATTATCTTCTATATCTCCTGTTAGGTATACAATATCATCTGTTACATGGCCACCAGCTTCTACCTTTCTATAAGGTGTTTCTATGAAGCCATATTTATTTACTCTAGCATAAGTTGTAAGAGATGTGATTAGACCGATGTTTGGTCCTTCTGGAGTTTCTATCGGACAGATTCTTCCGTAGTGGGAATCGTGAACGTCTCTTACTTCAACTCCTGCCCTATCTCTTGATAGACCGCCTGGTCCTAGGGCTGATAGTCTTCTCTTGTGGGTTAACTCACTCATTGGGTTGGTTTGGTCCATGAACTGTGATAATTGGGATGAACCGAAGAATTCCTTTATAACAGCTGTCACAGGTTTGATATTGATTAAGCCTTGTGGTGTTGCTATATCTGGGTCTTGGGTTGTCATCCTTTCACGAACTACTCTTTCCATACGAGCAAGACCAACCCTAAATTGGTTTTGTAATAATTCTCCAACACCTCTTACACGACGGTTACCAAGATGGTCTATGTCATCTGTTTCGCCTACACCTTCAAAGAGGTTGAATTGGTAGTTTACTATTGCAAGTATATCAGCTTTTGTAATGTTTTTAGGAGAAAGTTCTTTCTTTCTTCTTTGGATGAGTTTTACAAGCTCTTCATCATCACTAGCTTCATCGATTATTTCTCTCATTACTGGATAATAAACTTTTTCGCTTAGTTCATCATAGTCGATATCTAGGCCTTCTAGCTCTTCAAATGAGTGAACATCAACAAAGTTATTTCCAACTATTCTTAGGGTTTGTTCCTTGCCATCTGAGTTGATTTTATTTATATCAACTGTAACTATTCCAGAATTTTCGATAGCTAGGGCAGTTTCCCTATCAATTACTTCGCCTTCTTTGACAAAGATTTCGCCTGTTTCGTTATTAACTACATCTCTTGCAGCTTTTTCGCCTTCGATTCTGTTAGCTAGGGCAAGTTTTAGGTTGTATTTATATCTACCAACTCTTGCAAGGTCGTATCTTCTATCATCAAAGAGTAGGTTATTAATTAGGGTTGTGGATGATTCTAGGGAAGCAGGATCACCTGGTTTTAGCTTTCTATAGATTTCTATCAAAGCTTCTTCGCTAGTTTCAGAATTTTCCTTCTCTAGGGTATTTCTTAAATGTTTGGTATCACCTAGAGCCTCAATAATTTCCTCATCTGTCTCAAATAAAAGGGCACGAACAAGGGTTGTAGCTGGTAATTTTCTTGTTCTATCTAATCTGACATTTACAGTATGGCTGGCGTCAGTATCAAATTCTATCCATGCACCACGGTTTGGTATAACTGTAGATGAATATTGCTTATCCCCGCTCTTGTCAGTCTCTTCTGCATAATATACACCTGGACTTCTTACAAGCTGGCTTACTATAACTCTTTCAGCACCATTTATAACAAATGTTGCAGAGTCAGTCATCATTGGGAAATCACCCATGAAAACTTCTTGTCTTTTGATTTCACCAGTTTCTTTATTAAATAAGATAGCCATAACCTTTAGGTCTCTGGCATAGGTTAGGTCTTTATACTTAGCTTCTTTTAGGGTATATTTTGGTTCTTTTTCAAACTCATAGCCTGTAAATTCAAGGCTGAGCTTGCCATTGTAATCCTCAATTGGTGAGATGTCTTCTAGGATTTCTCCAAGACCTTCTTTAATAAACCAATCATATGAGTCTTTTTGAACTTTTAATAAATTTGGTAAATCTAAGACTTCAGGAAACTTTGAGAAGGACATTCTCTCGGTTTTCCCATATAACTTCTTGTGATATTGGGCCATTGTTACTCCTTACTGTTTGCAAACTTCAAATGACAAATTCTACTTGTCTATAAGATAAAAAAAATCTCCATAAATAGATTTCTAGCAATTGTATATTATACTTCAAAACAATCAACCTTCAAGTCTTTTATTGAGATTTCTCCTTATATTCTATATATTCTCTTGGAACTATTTTATAAAACTATCTAATTATGATATCAGATAATGTATATTTGTCAATTATCTAATAGGATTTTTTTATCTTTCTTCTATTATACATTTATAAAATATATAAACAATCAGAAATTTATGATATAATATAAGTAATGGAGGAGATATGAAAGACTTAATTAAATTTTTTTCAATAATAACAGGCCTTTTTAGGTCTATAATAAGCATCCTGTTGTTTTTTGCTATTGGTTTTATCGTATTTGTCGATAACAACCTCTACTTAGCTGCCTTTGACCTAATAGGGATTACAAATATAGCTAGGTCAATCCTTAAGCCTCTTAGCCTTATTCTTGTATTAATTGCCTTTATTATAAATACAATTGTCGCAAGAAATATCTTTAAAGCAGGTGAAAATGGAAAAAGCCACCCATCAAATATTTTCTTTGCCCTTATATTTTTGGCAATTGACGGATTCTTGCTTATGAGTTTTAGAGAGAAACTTCTATTTATACTCATAGGCCTAAATGGACTTTTATTATTAAATTCACTTATCGGATTAATAGGAAAAGTAAGGGGTATTTATCAAGTAGAAGGATCCAAACAAACTAAGACAGAATACATCGAAATAAACCAAAATAATACTGATAATTCTGAAAACTTGTTAAAATCAGATGATGTAAAACTTCTTAAAAACGAAGAAGTGAAGCTTGATGGCAAGACTAAAATTAAAACCAGTCAGCTTATTGATAAAAACACCGATAATGAAAGTGAAGATTCTGACAAAAAAGATGAAAATAAAATCACCCTAGATGAAGCAAGCAGCGATACTGACAAAACCTACGAAAAGTCATCAGAAGAAAAACCACTTACCCTAGCTGATTTGAAAAAAGAAGAAGAAGCAAGCCCTAATAATCATAAGGAAAGTAAGAATAAATCTGATGATCTTATAATCACAGAGACAAATCTTGATGACCTAAAGAAAAAATCCCATGAAGATTTAAAAACAAACAAAGTCATAGTAAGTGATAATGATGATATAACCTATGACCCAGATTTGGCGGAAGATTTTCAAAAGGCAGAAGATGAAAGAATCTATGACAAATCAACATTTGTAAGAGAGGAAACAAAGGAGTAATAGCCCGATTTTCGGGCCTTTGCTCTTTTAATTTACAAGAAAGGATAAAATATGGATAAGACCTACCACGAACTAATCAAAACCCTCTACCCTAACAAAAGCGCCATCAAAGATGAGCTAATTTTACTAACCAGCCAGCAATACCTACCTAAGGGCACTGAATATTTTTTCTCTGATATACACGGGGAAAGCGATGCCTTTTTGCATTTACTAAGGTCTGCCTCTGGTAACATTAGGGATAAGATTCAAAAGCTCTTCGGAGACACTTTAGAAAAACATGACCAAGATGACCTAGCCAAGCTTATCTATGACCCAGACCTAGTCCTAAAAGAACTAAGGACTGAAGAAAAGATTACTGCTGACTATCTCACCATAACCATTCACAGGCTAATAAATCTCCTAAAATTCGTCTCAACCAAATATCCAAAAGATTATGTAAAGACCAAGTTTCCTCAAAAATATAATCTAATCTTAGACGAGCTCCTCTACACCAACGACTCCGAGTACAACAAGCGCGCCTACTATGAATCCTTAGTATCAAATATCGTCTCCTACCAAACAGCCTATGACTTTATAAAAGTCCTCTGCGCCCTAATCCAGAGAGTATCTGTAGATAAGCTCCACATTGTAGGCGATATCTATGACAGGGGTCCATCCCCACATATAATCATGGATGAACTTCTAACCTTCCCAAATGTGGACTTCCAATGGGGCAACCACGACATAGCCTGGATGGGAGCTTGCGCAGGAAATACCGCCCTAATTGCAGCTTGCGTTGCAGATGCCATCAAATATAACAACTTTGATATGCTAGAAGATGGCTATGGAATCAACCTCAGAGTCCTTTTTGAATTTGCAATGGAAACTTATGGCGATGACCCATGCCTATATTTTAAGCCAAGAATCTATGACGATAATATTTATGACAATATCACCCTAGAAGCTGCTTCTAGGATGCACAAGGCAATTTCGATAATTAGGTACAAACTTGACTATGCCCTAATAGAGAGAAATCCTGATATGAATATGGACAATAGAAATGTCATCAAATTCATCAACTTCGATAATTTTACCTACAAGGGTGCTGCTCTTAAGGATAAAAATTTCCCAACTATTGACCCAAAGAATCCATCCAAATTGACTAAAGAAGAAAAAAATGTAATCCACGTCCTAAAACAAGATTTTATCAAAAATGACAAGCTAAATGCCCACGTCAAATTCCTCTACCAAAATGGTGCAATGTACCAGGTGGAAAACGGCTCTTTACTCTTCCACGGCTGCATCCCACTTACAAAAGATGGAGAATTCCAAGAAGTAGAAATAAAAGGTGTGACCTACAAGGGCAAAAACCTCATGGATAAATTCGATAGACTTGCCAGGGATGCCTACTTTACCAATGACCTCTTTGCCAAGGATATGATGTGGTATTTAATAAGCGGCAGGTATTCTCCAATTTTTGGCAAGAGCCAATATTCATATTTTGAAAATGTCTTTGTAGATGACAAGGCCCTTAGGAAAGAGCACTACAACCCTTACTACGACCTTTACGAAAAAGAAGAAATCGTGGATATGATTCTGGATGAATTTGGAGTTACAGGGACTAGAAGAAGGATAATAAATGGCCACGTTCCAGTAATTACCGAAGCTGGAGAAAGTCCAATCAAGGCAGGCGGTAAACTTTATGTCATAGATGGCGGCATTTCAAAACCTTACCAGGCCAAAACGGGCATAGCTGGCTATACCCTAGTCTTTAACTCCCACCACGTGGCCCTTGCTGAGCATAAGACCTACGAATCAATTACCGACAAGGTTTCATCCTACACTCCTAATATAAAGGAAGTTGAGATCATGAATCCAAGAATGCTCAGAAAAGATACAGATGAAGGCAAGAAAAATGCCGAAAAAATTAAGCTCTTGCAAGAACTTTTAAAAATTTACGAGAATAAATAAGCACATAAAAATCAGCCCAAATATAAGGGCTGATTTTTAGTTGTGGGTATATGAAGTTTCATAATAGAAGAGGTCCGCCCTTGCGTAAGATAGGGTATATTCTATAAGATCATCTTCTAAATCGTAGGACAGCCTGCTTATTTTAAGGCAAGGGCTCTTATCCTCTAGGTTCATCGTTTTTGCCACTTGACTTGTCATAGACGATACCGAAAATCTTTCCTTTATATTATAAATCTTTGACTTATAATCTTCTTCGAAAATATCATATAGGGGTTTATTTTCTAGTAGATTTTTGTCGATTTCCTTGAACCTCTCATAAGGGATGAGGGTTGTTTCATGCATCATGGCTAGGTCATCTGCAAGTCTTAGTCTTGTAAAGGCAATGACCTTAAAGCCTTCCTTTTCTTCAAAGATTTCTCTTTCTTCGGGACTTGCCTGTCTTATTTCAAAGCTTAGGACTAGGGACTTTGGTGTTTTGCCATTTTTTCTGGTTTGTTCTGTAAAGGAATAGTAGTTTGATAAGTTTTCCTTGTTACTTTCCCTGACGAAGGTCCCCCTGCCTTGGACTTGGTAGAGGATGCCTGAGTTTACTAAATATCCTAAGGCTTTTCTTACTGTTGTCCTTGATACTTTATAATCATAGCATAGCTGTCTTTCTGATGGAAGCTTGGCTCCCTTTTCCATGGTGGATATTTTTACCATCAAGTCGTCTATGAGATTTGAATATAGGCTTGACATTACTTATACTCGTGGATTGTTACGCCTTTTACAACCCTATTTACTGTGTGACTTGCTGATGGATTGTCTGGTGTATTTCCTACTCTTAGGCTTGTTATTAATGATACTAGCTGAGCAAATACTATATAAGCTACTGCTAGGTAGGCATCATTTATCCCTTCTGATTTTAGTACAAATTCATATGGGCGATTTATTTCTTCATTTGTTATGCCTATTATTTTAGGAGCGATTCCATCTGCTTTTATTTCGTCTAGGATGTCTATGTCGTAGGCTTTGGTGTATTCATTTTCTGATACAAATGATATGACTAGGGTTTTTTCGTTTATGAAGGATTTTGGACCATGTCTAAAGCCCATGGAGCTATCCCAGATTGTTACTACTTTGCCTGCTGTGAGTTCTAGAATTTTTAGTCTTGCTTCTTTGGTTAGTTTTCCTAGTGGACCTGATCCTAGATAGACTACTCTGTCGAAGTCAGCGTTTACTAGGTCTTCTATTTCTTGACTTCTTTCATAAATTTCTTTGGCTATTGTTGATAGTTTTTCTACTATTTCTGCCTTATTCTGTGTTTTTGTATCAAAGATTAATAGGCTTGCTAGAAGCATTGATGAGAAGGAGTTTGTCATAGCAAATCCCTTGTCGTTGGTGTATTCTGGGTTTAAGAATACATATGATTTTGGATCTTCTTTTAGCCCTGCTGCTAGTTTTCCATTTTCTGCACAGGTTATTGGTAGGTTGTAGAAGTCATCTACTAGCTGTCTACCTAGCTTAACTGCTGCTAAGGATTCTGGGGAGTTTCCGCTTCTTGCAAATGATACTAAGAGGGTCTTCCTATCCTTTTTAAAGTGAAGGTATGGAGCTGATACTAAATCTGTTGTGGCTATTGATTCAAATTCAAAGTCTCCATGACTTTTTAGGTAGTCTGTTGCGATATTTCCAACATATTCGCTGGTGCCTGCTCCTGTAAAGATTACCTTAGCTCCCTTAAGCTTTGCTAGAAAATTTTCTATATCAGCCTTTCTTTCTTCATATAGCCTATATATTTCTAGCCAAGTATCTGCTTGGGCAAATATTTCTGTATAGGTGTTTTTAAAATCTCTTTCTTCTAACTTTGTTTTATCAAGTAACATCATTAATCTCCTTTGCACCCTAAAATTTTCTGGATATGGTAATTACCATTTTATATTACTGTATATGAAATTGGTATTTATGTCAAGAGCCAATGATGATTGACAAGTAATTTATTTTATCTTACAATTATTATAGTAATTTAAGTAAATACTAAGGAGCTTTTATGATAAATGGAGTCATCGCTGTAAGCCACGCTTCTCTTGCAAGTGGGGTCTATTCAGCTATAAAGATGGTCGCTGGCGACTTTGATAATATTAGAATTGAAGAATTTAAGAAAAATCAGCCTTATGAAGATTTTGATCAAAGAATTGAAGCAGCTTACCATAGCCTGGCTGATTCTTGTAAAAATATTATAGTTTTTGCCGATATGGCTGGGGGAACTCCCTTTAATAGGGCAGTTTTGACCTTGGGTAAATTTCCTAACGTCAAGGTTCTTGCTGGTCTTAACTTTGCAGGATTATATAAGGCACTTGAGCTTGAAACTGAAAATATTGATGATCTTGTAGAAGAAATTATCGAATATTCAAAACAATCTTTAATGGTATTTTAAAAAAATCTAGCCTGTTGGATAAGAATCCTAGGCTAGATTTTTTCTTTTATTCTATTATTTCAGGCTCATCGTAGTCAACTCCAAAGGTATCTACGCTTGCCTTTGCAATTTTCACTTCATCTTTTGGTCTGTCATTTCTATCAGTTTTTGCTTCTGCTATCTTATCTACAACATCCATTCCTTCGATGACCTTACCAAAGGCTGCATAGGCTCCGTCTAGGTGTGGGCTGTCCTTATGCATGATGAAAAATTGGCTGCCAGCTGAATTTGGCATGAAGCTTCTTGCCATGGAGATTACTCCCCTATCGTGTTTTAGATCATTTCTAAAACCATTTTGAGAAAATTCTCCTTTTATTGAATATCCTGGGCCTCCCATGCCTGTTCCTTCAGGATCTCCTCCTTGGATCATGAAATTTTTGATGACCCTGTGAAAGATTAGTCCGTCATAAAAATCGTGATTTATAAGTGAAATAAAGTTTTTAACTGTATTTGGAGCGATTTCTGGGTAAAGCTCTAGCTTTATCTCATCCCCGCTTTCCATTTCAAATGTTACTATTGGATTTGTCATATTTTTCTCCTTAATTTTTAAATGAGTGGACAGGAGCTGGTATGTGGCCGCCTCTTTTAATCATTATATCTGAATTAGAATCTCCTACATCCATTATTGGTGCATAGCCTAAGAGGCCACCAAATTCTACCCTGTCACCTACATCTTTACCCGGAACTGGGATTATTCTAACAGCTGTTGTCTTATTATTTATTACCCCAAGTGCTGCCTCATCGGCAATCATTGCCCCGATGGATGTAGCTGATATCTTGCCTGGGATTGCTATCATATCAAGTCCTACAGAGCAGACACAAGTCATGGCTTCAAGCTTGTCAAAGGAAATATAACCCTTGCCAGCAGCTTCTATCATTCCCTCATCTTCACTTACAGGTATGAAGGCTCCTGATAGACCACCTACTCTAGAGCTTGCCATGATTCCACCTTTTTTGACTGCATCGTTTAGCATAGCAAGGGCTGCTATTGTTCCATGACCTCCTACATGATCTATTCCGATTTCTTCAAGGATTCTTCCTACAGAGTCCCCAATTGCAGGTGTTGGGGCTAGGGAAAGGTCTACAATTCCAAAGTTCTTGCCTAGTTTTTCGCAAACATCCTTACAAATCAATTCTCCCATCCTTGTAATCTTGAAGGCGGTTTTCTTGATAATTTCATAAATTTCATTGATTGGTAAATCTTTTTTATCTTCTATGGCTGCCTTTACTACGCCGGGACCAGAAATTCCAACACTAATGACAGTTTCAGCTTCACCTACTCCATGGAAGGCTCCTGCCATAAAGGGATTATCATCCACTGCATTGGCAAAAACAACTAGTTTTGCGCAGCCGAAGGCATCATCAGTATTTGCTGCTAAGTCCTTTATAGTTTGGCCACAAAGGGCCACAGCATCCATATTTATTCCAGCCTTGGTAGAACCAACATTAATTGACCCGCAAACCAAATCTGTTTGGGCCAAGGCCTTTGGAATAGATTTAATTAATATCTCATCAGCTTTTGTCATCCCCTTTTCTACAAGAGCAGAAAAACCACCGATAAAGTCTACCCCAATGTCCTTGGCAGCCTTATCCAAAACTTTTGCAAAAGGTGTGTAGTCATCAAGATCTGTAGCTGCTCCTATCATAGAAATAGGTGTCACTGAAATCCTGTTATTTATAATTGGAACTCCATAGATTTTAGACACTTCCTTTGATATCTTTATGAAGTCCTTGGTCTCTCTGATTAGCTTGTCATATATCTTGGCACAGGCCTTTTCATAATCTGGATCTATGCAGTCAAAAAGGCTTACACCCATGGTTAGGGTCCTAATGTCAAGATTTTCCTCATCAAGCATCTTTATGGTTTCTAAAATATTGGTCTTATCCATATCAAACCCTTGTCATAGCTTCAAATAGCTTTTCATTTTGAATTCTTATATCAAGGCCTGTTGCCTCTGATAAGTCTTCAAAGCTCTTTGAAATTTCTTCAAAATCTGCCTTTGCCCCATTCATATCTATATTTAACATAGCTACAAATTTGTCTTCCATTATAGTTTGGCTCATATCCAGGATGTTTATATTATATTTGAAGAGAATTTTTGTCACTTCATAAATAATTCCTGGTCTATCCTTACCAATTATTGTCAATATTGCTTTCATACGCTCCTCCATTAGTCTTATTGTACCTATATTTTTGAAAATTAAAAAGCTTTCGAATAAATCGAAAGCTCTTTTTCTATATTAGTCCTGCTAATTGTGGTAAAAACATAGTTACAGCTGGAACATAAGTTACAAGTAATAAACCTAATAAAATTAGTGCATAGTACCTTATCATATATGGCATAACCTTGGCAAGGCTTGTATCCCCAATCTTTATTGCAACAAATAAGGTATTGCCAACTGGTGGAGTAATATTGCCTATACATAGGTTATAAACTATTATAAGTCCAAAGTGAACAGGATGGATACCAAACTCTTGGACAATAGGTAAAAATAAAGGTGTAAAAATTAATATAGCAGGGGTTACATCCATAAAGGTTCCTGATATTAATAAAATCACATTCATTATCAATAAGATAATTATAGGATTATCTGTAATTGATAAGAGGCTTTCACCAATCATTTGTGGGATACCGGTAAAGGCCATTACCCATGATAGGATGTTAGAAACACCTATCAAAAAGACAACTATAGCACTCATCTTAGCTGATTCTACTAGGATATTTATTATCTTTTTAAAGTTAAGATTCTTATAAACTAGGCCAAGTATTAGGGAATAGACTACTGAAATAGCTGAACCTTCTGTAGCTGTAAATACTCCGGCTACTATACCGCCTATTACTACTATAATTAAGCCTAGAGATGGTATGGCTGCTATTGTAGCCCTTCCTAGGTTAGACCAGGAGAATTTTCCTTCAGTGCCCTTATAACCTTTCTTCTTAGCTACAAAGATTGCAATTATTATACAAGCCAAGGTCCATATAAGACCTGGTATATAGCCTGCCAAAAATAGGGCAGCTACTGATGTACCACCTGATACTAAAGAATAGGTGATTAAGGCATTTGATGGCGGAATCAAAAGTCCTGCTGGTGCACTTGCTCCATTTGAAGCTGCAGATAAGGCCTTATCATAACCTAATTTGTCCTCGCCTTCCTTAACCATTGATCCAACAGCTGCTGCAGCTGCTGATGCAGATCCAGAGATTGCTCCAAAAAGAGCATTGGCCCCTATATTTGTAACAAGAAGGGCACCTGGTAATTTACCAAGGATTGCCATTACAAAATCTACTAATCTCTTGGCTATACCTCCCTCATTCATAAAGTTACCTGCTAGGATAAAAAATGGGATGGCTGTAAGGGTAAATGATCCCATGCCCACAAAGGTCCTTTGGGCTGCTGTTAGTACCGCAACATTTAGCGGAATTGTGGCAAGAATTGTAACGATTGATGCTATACCAATTGAAAAGGCAATTGGCACTCCTAATATAAGTAAAGAGGCTAAAACTATTAATATAACTGCTAAAGCTTGTCCACCCATTACTTACCTCCTTCGCTTTCATATTTGCTAACTTCGCTTGCTTCATTGGCAATTCTTTCAGAAATCTCTGAAGCACTTGCTGCCTTAAAGAATTTAACCTTACCAGATAGGATATCCTTAATATTTAAAATACAAAAGATCATATTTATTAGACCTGCTATTGGAAGAGGTATATAAAACAAACCTATTGGCAAACCTAGTGATGAAGTCATTTGGTTTAGGGCAAGCTTTGTAATCCTGATTCCTCCGTAGCTAAGAACTACTAGGGAAAAAATAAAAATAATTACTTCAGAAAATATAGCTGCATATTTTTGTGTTTTGACCGATTTTGTATCGATTAGAACAGGTATATTCATATGGCCTCTTTCACTTACCACAAGGCCTGCTCCAAAAAGAGTTGACCAGGCAAATAAATATCCTACTAGCTCTTCAGACCATGTTGATGGCTTGCCTAGGATATATCTGGTAAATACTTGCCAAACTACAAATAAAAGCATAGCAAGAAGGGTGCCTGCTGATAAGATTTTCATTAAATTATCTAGTGCTTTTCTCATTTAGCTTCCTCCTTAGCTGGGTATTTCTTGTTATATTCTTGAATTTTTTCATAGAATGGTTTTAATTTTTCATTCCTATTTAGAACCTCTTCTGTAAGTGGCGCAACAGCCTCAACAAATGGCTTTTGGTCTGGATAGATAAAGTTTACTCCAAGCTTCTTGGCTCCTTCTTTTGCATTATCCACAGCACTTACCCATTTTTCTCTTTGGACCTTATTTAAAACTTTAAAGCCCTCGTCAAATACCTTCCTGTCTTCCCCAAGAGACTCTAACCATTCATAATTAGCAAGGACAATATCAGGAATCATTTGGTGCATATCATATGAATAATACTTGCACACCTCGCCGTGGCCATTGTCTGTAAGACTCATTTCATTATTTTCAGCCCCATCAATAATTCCTGATTGAAGAGCTGTGTAAACCTCACCAAAGCCCATAGGAGAAGCAGATCCTCCAAGTAGGTTCATCATCCTAACATTAGTAGGTGATTGTTGAACCCTTATCTTTAGACCCTTAAGGTCATCAGGTTTTTCTATAGGTTTATCTTTGGTATAAAATGACCTTGAACCAGCATCAAGCCAGGTAACGGCCTCAAATCCCCCATCTCTTGTAGAGGTGAAGATTGAATCTGTTATAGACTTATCATCCATAACTGCATGGTAGGCCTCGCTTGAAGCAAACAAATATGGTAGGTTAAATATTTCATAAACATCATCAAAAGTTTCAAGTATTGAGTTACTTGCAACAACCATATTTATAGCTCCAGTCTGAGTAAGCTGGACCATGTCAGTTTGGCTACCTAGTAGTTCTGATGGGAAAACTTGGATATCATACTTATCTCCAAGCTCATTTTCCACATATTTTTCAAAGGCTAAGAGTCCAAGGTGAGTCGGATGGTTTTGCGATTGGTTGTGGCCAATTCTTATTATCTTCTTTTCTGGTTTAGAAGAACAAGCAACCATAGTCACTAGGACTAATAGACAGAGTATAAGATTTTTAAATCTTTTAAACATAATTCCTCCTTATAAAATTTTTCTGAAAGCAAAACATAAATAACTTAACAAAAAATATTAAAACAGCCAACAAGATAGGGCTGTTTCAAATTTTCAAGCTTTTATATTTTAATAAAAATCTGTAATCGATTTCACTTTCACTTAATAAAAGTATATTAAAAATTTTTGTTTTTGTCAACAAATAAAAAATGTAGCAAAGACCTATCCATCGTGGATAAATAATGCTACATTTCATTCTTTACTTAATTTTTAGCTTAATACCAACCATTTCTTTGCCAGAAAGCTTGGGCATTTTCCCATGAACCATATCTTTGTGCTACATAGTTATCTGCTGCAGCTTCTTGTTCAGCTGGGCTTGCTCCATAACGAACTAGGGATGGGTTTAGTTGGTATCTACCATAGTATCCACCTCTTGGGTTGTAAGCTGTGTATGAACCACCTGATTCTCTTTGAGCTATCCATTCCTTAGCCCAGTTTGATGAACCTTGGTAAGATTCGTTTGAGTTTTGAGCTGGTGCTTGAGCTTGAGTATTTTGTGTAGGAGCTTGATTTGTGCTTGCTTGAGCGTTATTATTAGCATTTGATGCTTGATTTGCGCTTGCATATGCTTGGTACCTATCTCTAAAGCTCTTTAGAAGGTTGTGATAGATATAGCCTTCCTTGCCATCTACCTTTACTTTTACAAAGCCATTTTCAGCTATGTCAATAGATTCAACCTTTGTACCTGCTTGGATAACTTCGATTACTTCAGAATCTAAGCTAGCTTGGCTTCTAAAATTTGTAGCACTTACAACTTCTGTTTCTTCTAGTAGGTGGAATAGGTCGCTTGATACGAAAGCTTTTTTGCCATCAAATTCAATTTCAAACCAACCATTTTCTTCATTTTTTATTTCATAAACTTTTTGATCATCAATAAGACCGATGATATTATCACCTAGTTTTGCTTCGCTTCTAACATTTACACCATTTGCTGCATTCTTATTAAGTACAGCACTTGCTGCTTCTGCATTTCTTCCTGTTAGTCCAAATACAGACGGTATAACTAGGGCTGCCGCTAGGGCGTATTTAGTAAAAATTTTCATTTTATTCTCCTCTTTAGTCTTTCTATATAAAAGTAAATTATTTTCTTTTTTAACCTTGCTAGCATTTTGTAACAATAGTTACAATTTGATAACAAATCTTTTTTACAAGACCTAGTATAACTTTTAATTATGTGGAAATTATGTAGATTTGCCTAAATATTACAAAATCATTACAAAAATTTCCCATCTTTGATTTTCCATCGTTTTCCTTTGACTTTGTGGAATTAAAAATCATTAATTTCATAAATTACCATTATTTTTTGCCTAAATTCTCCTATATTTTCTACACAATTGCTTAATAATTAGTTTTTATTTTGTAACAATTTATAGGCAATATTCACTTAGTCATTTACTAATTCCTATTTGATTTGCCCATATTCTTAATAAGAGTAAAATTTACATAGATATATAAATGAAAGAGAGAAAGTATGAAAACTGTCTACATCCTATGCGGCGGCCCTTCTAGCGAGCATGATATTGCCCTTAGAAGTGCTCTTAATATTGCCAAAAATTTAAATAAAGAAAAATACAATATAAATCTTATATATATAGATAAGGAAGGAAGATTCTCACCAACTTTTTCTGATTACGAGGAGTCTGATGAATTTTCTTTAGTTAAGACAATTGACAAATCAAGACAAGAATCTATCGCAGAATTCCTTATAGAAGTAAGCAAAAATGACCTAGCATCCACTATTATCTTACCAGTTGTCCATGGAACCTATGGCGAAGATGGTACAATCCAAGGATTTTTGGATGCCACTGGTCTAAATTACATCGGTAACGGTCTTTTATCTTCTGCTATTTGCATGGATAAGGTTACAAGCAATGATATATTTGAAAAAAACGGCCTTAAACAAGCCAAATATAAATATGCCTATAAAGAGGATTTCACAGATGAATTTATAGATGAATGTATAGAAGAAATCGGACTTCCTCTAATTGTTAAGCCATCTGCTAATGGATCTTCTGTTGGTGTTTCTAGAGTTGATAGCAAGGAAGATTTCAAAAAGGCTGGCCTTGAGGCTTTAAAATATGACCGCAAGGTCCTTGTTGAAGAATTAATAGTTGGCCAAGAAATTGAATTTGCTGTCCTAGGTGATGGTTCAAAAATTGATGTGTCACTCCCAGCTGCCTACATCACTGACCACGTATTTTTAGACTACGATGCTAAATACTTTTCAAAATCTACCAGAGAAGAACTCCCTTACCACATGGAAGAAGCTGAATATGACAGAGGTCGTGCCTTTGCCAAAGCCTGCTATAAGGCAGTTGGCTGCGAGGGCTTTGCCAGGGTTGATATCTTCTATACAAAAGATAAGGAATTTTTCATCAACGAAATTAACACCTTCCCAGGATTCACCCCTTCTTCATTTTTCGGAAGAATGGCTGAAAACCTCTACCAAATATCTTTCAGCGAACTTTTAGATAAGCTTATCGAAGATGGTTTTAGGAGGGCTTTATGATTAAAAGAAGTCTTGGCCACATAGCGAAAATGATTGGTGGCGAACTTTTAGATGAAGCTTTTTCAGACATTGAAATCTGTGGAGTTTCAACAGATTCTAGAACCATAGATCCAGGCGAGCTTTACATCCCCCTAGTCGGCGAAGTCTTTGATGGGAGAATCTTCATCAAAGAGTGCGAAGAAAAGGGAGCAGCCGCCTTTATTGTGGATAAGGATTATAAGGTAAATAAAAATGTCACCATCCCTTATATAAGGGTAGAAGATACAAAAAAAGCCCTCCAAGATTTGGCCAAGGCCTACAGGGATGAGCTTAAGTGTAAGGTTGTTGCCATAACTGGCTCAAATGGTAAGACCACAACAAAAGACCTTCTTACAACTATACTTAGCGAGAAATATAAGACCCAAAAGACCAAGGGCAATCTCAACAACGAAATAGGTGTCCCAAAGACAGTCCTATCCCTAGATGATGATTGTGAAATCGCTGTAATAGAGCTAGGTACAGATAATTTTGGAGATATTTCTCTAACAAGTACTATAGTAAGACCAGACATTTCAATGATAACAAACATAGGTGATAGCCACCTTCATAACCTAAAGACTAAGTCAGGTATCCTAAAGGCCAAGCTTGAAATTCTCGAGGGAATGAATGATCAAGGGACCTTCATCTATAATATAGATGACCCAACCATGAAAGAAGAAATCCCTACTTATGATATTAAAGAAAAAGTCCTATCCTTTGGAACAGATCCTAAGGCAGATTTTAATATCAAATTTGAAGAGTCACCTTCATCAAAATTAAGATTTTCAAATGGGAAAGACCATTACGAAATCCCGCTTATAGGCAAGCACAATGTCTACAATGCAGCAGCAGTAGTCATGATAGCTCAAATCTTTGGCCTAGATAAGGAAACAATTAATAAGGGCCTAATGAAAGCAAAATCAAGCCAAAATAGGTCTGAACTCTTGGAACTGGATGGATTTGATGTCCTAGATGATTCCTATAAATCAAACCCACAAGCCCTCCTTGCAGGCCTTGAAACTGTATATGAATTATTTGGCTACAAGCAGAAAATTATCTGCCTATCAGATATGCTAGAGCTAGGCGAAGATGAAGCAAAACTCCACTATCAAGTAGGAGAAAAAATTGATCCGAAAAAAATTGACTTTTGCCTATTCTACGGCCCTCTCTCCTACCACATGTATGAGGGTGCCATTCAAAATTTCAAGCCTAATAAATGCTTCTATTTTGAACACAAGGATGGCTTAGTAGAGAAGTTAAAATCCCTAATAAGCCCATGTACTCTTGTTTTTGTAAAGGGCAGCCACGGCATGCACATGGAAGAAGTAATAGACCAGGTAAGAAACTTAAATATATGAAAGAGGAAAAAATGATTTATACAGTAACCCTAAACCCATCTATAGACCTCTATGTAGAGGTAGATAAGCTACACCCAGGCTACAACAACAACATAAAAACAGAAAGAACCCTACCGGGTGGTAAGGCAATAAACGTATCAAGAATCCTATCACAAATTAGAATACCAACCACAGCCACAGGCTTCACTGGCGGCTACCAAGGCCTATTTATCAAAGACTGGCTAAGCAAGGAAGACATCCTAGCAGACTTTGTAGATATAAAAGAAAATAACAGAATCAATATCAAAATTTTTGAAGACTTAGAAGAAACAGTAATAAACTTCCAAGGTCCAACCATCTCATCAGAAGAAGTCGAAGAGCTTCTTTATTACCTATCCAGAGTAAGAGAAGGCGATACCATAATCTTTGGTGGATCAGTTCCACCAATGGAAAATGGCGAAGATAGCGACATCTACGATAGGATGGTAGAAATAGCCAAGGCCAACGGTGCCTACTTTGTAGCAGACGTACCAAGCCAATACCTTCTAAACATGGTAAAAAGGGGACCTCTCCTTGTAAAACCAAACGGAGAAGACATAGAGGCGATCTTTAATGTCAAAATCGAAGATAAGATGGACTACATCCCTTATGGTAAGGAACTAATCAAAATGGGAGCAAAATATGTAATAATCTCATATGGTTCAGAAGGATCAATGTTCTTTACAAACGACGGAGTATACGCAGCAGCACCAGTAGAAGATGATAGCGAAATCATAAACACAGTAGCCTGTAGAGATGCCATGATAGGCGGCTTTATCGGAACCATAGTAAGGGATAACGACCCAATAGAATCCTACATGGTAGCAGTAGCAGCAGCATCTGCCACAGCTAGAGTCCTAGACCTCCCAACAAGAGATCAAATAATAGACATCCTCCCACTAGTGGATATTGAAATAATAGAATAAGTGCTAACAATCGTACTTTGCAATAGTCTAGGCCAAATAAAAAAATCTAAGAGTCTAAAAAATTATGAAATCTTAGTAGAAGAAAAAAATATGCAGGATTTTTTCTACGACTATAAGGACAAATTTTCTTCATTAGATACCTATCGGATTTTAGATCCCTACAAGTATGTAGAATTAAAAAAAGAAGACCTAGAGGAAATAGAAATCTTTGCCCAAAGCCTATATGATTTTGCAAAAAATCTAGACCTAAAAGAAGAAAATATAATCATCGAAAAATATAAGCTATCGCAAAGAAAAGTAAAAACCTATGGTAAAAAACTTGCCGCTCTTGCAAGGCTTGCTATAGAAAAAAATATGACCCTAGCAGGCCTTGGAGATTAATCCAAGGCTTGCTAGGGTCTTTTATGATTTAAAAATCTCTTTGTTTATAAAATTTTATGGAAAGTTTGATTGAAATTATAAGAAAAAGGGCAACTAGGATAAAAAATCCAACTATAATCATCCTTTGATTTTCTAATACAAAGTTAAGGATTGGGTCAAAATCTTTTATAAAATATCCTAAAAACATACCTAAGATTCCAATTATAAGTATTGGTAAATAACCAAAAGTCTTTGCTTTAGTATAGCCAGATTTAAAAAACATCGGATACTGGAAAGAAATAATTATCCCAAATAAAACAAAGTTCGTTCCTAAATACATCAGCATATCAAGGTCTAATGGTATATTTTTTATTAGGGAAACTATAGTATAGATTGAGAAGCCAAGTAGACTAGCCACTATAAAAATCAGACCAGCTAAGATATACCTACCTATAACTACCTTTTTGCTATCTATGGAAAAAATCTTATATAAGGCATCAATACCTGAATTTTCTCCTAGCAAAAATGGAGTAGTTGAAAACATTACAGCAAAAGCCAATGTCATTGATAACATTACTGCAGGAGATTCATTAATAAGAGAATAAATAAGAGATATACCTAATAGTATGATTAAATTTTTCAAAGTATAATAGGGTTTCATTGAGATTATATCCAGTTTAATTTGCTTCTTTATATTCATCATATCCTCCCATAATAAATCATTATTTGATCAATTGTTGGCACTTCTACCACTAGGTCAGCATCTTCCTTATAATCTTCCCTTAAAACCAGGGCTTCAAAATTAAATTGACTCTTCTTTTGCCCAAAAATTTTAAGACTCTTTATCTTTTCATAATCATCAAGACCACCTTTAATGAGCAAAAATTGTTCATAAAGCTCATCCTTTGTGCCTTCAAAGACGATTTTCCCTTGGTCTATAAAGACTATATAATCAGCAATCCTATCTAGGTCCTGGGTTATGTGAGTAGAAAACAAAACTGTATGGTCAGGATCTTCCATAAAGTCTAAAATCATATCCACAAGCTCATCTCTCATCGCAGGGTCAAGGCCGCTTGTAGGCTCATCTAGGATTAGGATTTTTGCGTCATGTGAAAGGGCGATGGCAAGCATTAATTTTATCTTCATTCCCCTTGATAATTCACAAACTTTTTTCTCCATTTCTAAACCAAACTTATCAAGATAGGCATAATAGGTCTTGGAATCCCACCTATCATAACCAATATCCATGGCTTGGTCAACTAGGTCTAAGGTCCAGTCCTTACCCAAAAATGAATCGTCCATGACAAGACCCACGTCTTGAAGATAGGTTAAATCTTCTATTTTTTCCCCATCGATGAAAATTTCCCCATCGTAATTTATAAGAGACAAAAGAGCCTTGATTGTAGTTGTCTTTCCCATACCGTTTTTGCCGATAAAGCCTGTTACAAAGCCTTTTTTGATAGCAAAATCATTTGGACCGAGTTTAAATTTTTCATAAGTTTTGGCAAGATTTTTTGCCAGGATTTTTTCAGTCATTAAAATCTCCTTCATATAAATATGCTAAAAGTTCAAATAAATCATTCTTTTCCATTTCAATATCTTTTGAAATCCTAATAGCAGAAAGTAAAGACTCCTCGAGTTTTTTCTGCTTTTCCTCAAGCCTTAAATTCGGATCTTCCTTGCCAACAAAGGTACCAAGACCCTGGCGGGATTCGATAAAGCCCTCACTCTCAAGTTCATCGTAGGCCTTTTTGACTGTTAAAATCGAAATAGAAAGCTCACGGGCAAGAGCCCTAACAGAAGGCAGTTTGTCTCCTGCTTTTACATTTTCCTTTAAAATCTCATCCCTAATGGCATTTTTTATTTGTTCATAAATAGGAACTGGCGATCCATTTTTAATAATTATTTTCAATTTCTTCCCCTTTCCTCTATAACAGTATATAACAGTTTATAACACTTGTCAATTCTATTTGATATATTAAAAAATTCTAAAAGAAAAAACCGCTATTTCTAGCGGTCTTTCTTTTAAGGCTTAAAAATTCAATGCTCTTATTCGTAGCAATTTTCAAGCTCTGTTAAATATTTAAGGGCCTGATCTCTTAAATTTTCTGCAAGTGCTAGTTGTTTTTCTAGCTTGCCTTTTACTGGTCTTACTGTTTTTGGAGCATTTTCCAATAAATATTTTGCAGATTTTGATATTACTAGATTCCTATGGTAGGCTTTCTTTAGCTCGTAATATTGTTTTCTAACTTTTGCATTCATCTTGCAAGGCTTATCTTTTTTATTTAGTTTTTTGTTTAGATAAGCAAAATTGAAGAAATAATCATCATTTTTACCTGGTTTCTTATTATCTTCTGGTTTTTCGGTTTCTTCTGGATCTTTTGTATCATCTAATTTCTCTAGCATTAAAGTTGACATTGGATCTACTGCTATTTTGCCATCTTTTACTTCTATAGTTTCAAGTCCCTTATGGTTTGCCTTATCAGCTTTGATTAGAACCTTGTATTTGCCATTTGGAAGATTGAATTCTTTTGCAGAATCTTCCCTATTATGTCCGATATATAGGTCCTTGTCTCCTTGGCTTAGGCTGTAGGCTATTAGTCCGTCACTTGCTACTATCTTCTTAACTCTAGCATCGACTTGGTCAAAGCTTGTTGAGTGGAATAGTGGTTCGTTTTTTCTGATTGCTATTACTTCTTTGATGTATTCGATGTTGTCTTTGTATTCTTCTGCTCTTTTCCAATCTAGTTCGTTGACTTCTGCAGGAGCATTGTAGGAGTTTTCATTTCCACCCTTTGTTCTTGCAAATTCTTGACCTGCGTGGATGAATGGTCTGCCTTGTGAGAGTAGAGGAATTACTGTTGCTAATCTTTGTCTCTTTAGGGTTGTCGCATCATCTTCGTTTGGATGAAGTTCTTTTATCTTATCAAAGACTGTCTTATTGTCGTGAGCTTCTGTGTATTGGATGAGTTGTTGAGGATTGTCATAATTTTTGCCATTTATTTGTCTAACTGTCTTTATTGATGAGAATAGCTTTTCTTCTACTCCTTTTTCACCATTTACAAAGCCAGTTGCATCTCCATTAAAGGCTGAGCCCTTGACTCCATCTCTTAGGTCGTCATTGAAAGTTCCTACATGTGGCATCTTATCTGAGTTTACTTGGGTTGCCCTTAAGCCTTCTGGGAGATTTCCCATATTCCATCCTTCTCCTAGGATTACTATGTCTGGGTTTATTTCCTTTAGTTCTTTTACAAGGGTATTCATTGTGTGATAGTCAAGTATTCCCATTAGGTCAAATCTAAAGCCATCTAGCTTATAGGTCTTGGCCCAATATTTTACAGAGTCGACTATGAATTTACTCATCATCTTTCTTTCAGATGCTGTTTCGTTTCCTACACCTGTACCATTGTGTGGATTTCCATTTTCATCAAATCTAAAATAGTAACCTGGCACTATCTTATTAAAGCTGTGTTCTCCTAGAGAAAATACATGGTTGTATACTACATCCATGATAACACCCATGTTCTTTTGGTGGACGGCATCTACTGCCTTTTGGAGTTCTTCTATCCTTGCATATGGATTGTTTGGATCTGTTGAATAAGCTCCTTCAGGTGTGTCGTAGTTTACTGGATCGTAGCCCCAGTTGTATTTATCCATTGGATTTTTCTCATTTACAGAATTCTTGCTATAGTCATAGATTGGTAGAAGTTGGATATGGCTTACTCCTAAATCTGCTATATAGTCTAGTCCTGTCTTAAATCCATTTGGTGTTTTTGTTCCTGTTTCGGTTAGACCTAAGAATTGACCCCTATGTTTTATTCCTGAATATTCTTGGTTTGATAGGTCTCTTACGTGAAGTTCGTAGATTATTGGGTTTTTGACATATTTATTTGCTGGTCTTTCAACCATTGACACTTGTGGGTTTACTACTACAGCTTTTTCACCATTAATGGTTGTTGATTTTGCATATGGATCTACTACCCTATTTACAGAACCATCTTTAAAGTGGATATCATACATGTAGACTGTCTTATCTTGGTCACCAGCAAGTGTGTATGAATATACTCCCCTATCTTTTTTTTCCATCTTGATTTTCGCTTCTCCATCAGCTCCAAAGATAACTAGGTCTACGCCACTTGCTGTTGGAGCCCAAAGCTTAAATGTTGTTGCTTCTTTTGAATATATGGCACCAAGGTCACCATCATAAGCATAAGCTTCGTCAAATTTCTTATCAGCTACTATATTGGCAAGGATTGCCTTTGCATTTAATTTAATATTTTTTGCAGTATCTAGGTAGAAAATAAATTCGTAGTCCTTGTCTAGTTCTAGGTCTTTTTTGAATTTAATATTTATCTTATTGCTTATATTATTTGAATCTTTTGAGCTTATTGCTTCTATATCATCCTTGCTTAGGTCAGAATTTGTTATAAAATCATAACCGTGATCAAGCATTTCCTTTATATTTACGGCTTTATTTAGACTTACATTTATTTCTCTATAACTATCTACATTTGCCTTTTCTACCCTAACATCTTCATCTACTAGGGTCTTGTCATAAAATACTCTTGGAGCATCTTGCAATACATAAACTTCTGCCTTACCAGCATCATCAAATCTCTTGATTTCTCTGACATCTCCATCCTGGTATAAAACTTTGCCTTCATTATCAAGTTTAACTAGGGTAAATAAGAGTTTATTTATCTCTGATCCTTGGCTAGTAATATTTCCTGTGTAATATTTGCCATCTTTAGCTAGCTTTTGGATTTTTGGATTAGCTTCATCTTTGTTATTCCAATATTCGATTGCCCAAATATCATCAGTTGACATGTCATATCTTCTATAAGATACGCTTGCCTCTAGCTTATCATAAGATTTTGCTTCACCATAAGGATTGTCATAATATATTGTTGGGTCCTTAGATTTTAGCCAAATTTCTGTTCCTTGACTTATATCTATATACCTATCGTCACCGATATCCTTATTCCAGTCCTTATCCTTTACTAAAAATCCTAGGGAGTTCTTGTCGGTTTTTATGTCAATTTCTGCATATTTGCCATTTTCATCTTCGCCTGTAAATGGATAGTCCTTGCCTTCGCCATCTTTTGGCCATAGCCATAGGCTCCAGCCACCATCTTTTTTATCGAAATGGACTGTCACGCTTACTGTTCTTTCAGCTTGTTTTTTATCGTCTTTTTCTTCTTTTGGCTTTTCTTCTTTCTTATCTTCTACTTGGTGTTTGACGAAAGCTTCACCATAAGAATCTGTGATAGGAAGAACCCTCTTTCCATCTTTATCGTCTGATGGTTCCCTTTTTGACCAATCGGATTTTCTTACGATATAATTTACTTCTTTTAGGGCCTTGTCGATGGTGATTTCAGCATAAGAGCCCTTATCATCCTTCTTATCAAAGGCATGGGCTGCTCCATCTACTCCATCAGCCCAGAGCCATACGTCCCAACCACTAGGATCTTCTCTATCATAATAGATTTTGACCGTAGTGGAAGTCTGACTTTCGCTTGCTTGGGTATAAGTGTTTGAATAAGGTCCCAAGCCTAGTAATAATACCAAACTAATTATAAAAGTTTTCATAAACTTCCTAAGTTTATTTGTCATAATACCTCCTTTTTGAAAACGTTTATACAGTTATTATAAGTCATAATTTTTGATTGTCAAAAAACAATTTAATATAATTTGATAAAGTCTATTGAAACTTGTATATCAAGCCTTTCTTTAATTTTAAAGTTAGAAAATATTTATTTACAAGAAAAAACCGCTATTTCTAGCGGTTATCCTTACTTATCTTCTTTTATTAATTTTCTAAGAGCCTCTATTCCAAGCCTTATGGCTAGGTCTGTGTCGTGGACTACTGGATTGTCCAGACCCTTTTTTTCTCTTTCCTGGTTGGCTACTACCAAGAAGCATGACCCTACTCTAACTTTTAAAAATCTTCCTACTGTAAAGAGGGCTGCTGATTCCATTTCGCTGGCTAGGGTTCCTAGTCTTTTCCAGGCTTCCCATTTGTTGGTGAGCTCATAGGAGACTGGCATTAGGTCTGCTTCGTGCTGACCGTAGAAAGAATCCTTGCACTGGACTACTCCCACATGGCTTGTTAGGCCCATTTTATTGGCGCTTTCCTTAAGAGCTGATGTTATTTCAAAATCTGCCACTGCTGGAAATTCTATTGGGGCATATTCCTTGCTAGTGCCTTCTGCCCTTATTGCTGCCTGTCCTATGACTAGGTCTCCACTTTTGACATCTAGGTCTATACCTCCGCATGTGCCTACTCTAATAAAGGTATGAGCTCCTATTTTGCTTAGCTCTTCTAGGGCTATGGCTGCTGATGGACCACCTATGCCTGTGGATGTAACTGAGACCTTGACCCCATCTAGGTAGCCGGTGTAGGTTATATATTCACGATTGTCGCCTACTTTGACTGGATTATCGAAGTATTGGGCGATTTTTTCGCTTCTCTTAGGATCTCCTGGCAGGATTACATAGCTTCCTACATCTCCTTCCTTTAGTCCTATGTGATATTGTCTGCCATCTTCTGTATATTTCATATGACCTCCTTGATTAAATCCGCAATCGATTCCACCCTATACTTACAAACCTCATTCACATAAGGGTTTGTTACATAAGATAGGGTATAAGATCTTTTGGTCGCTTTTAAAAATACTATGTCATTGTAATCATCGCCTATGGCGTAGACTTCATCTTGGTATTTATAATAGTCCTTTATTATATCTATACCCTCTTGCTTATCAATTCCTCTATTTACTACATCCACCACCCCGATTGAATAATGAAAATCAAAGATCTCTTCCAAATAATTTTCTACTTGGTCTTCTGTATAAATAGCTAGGGCCATGATGTCCTTATCTACATCTTCTAAATCATAAAGCTTCCTATCTTCGGTAAAGATTGTTACCTCATAATTTTTTGCATATAGGTCGATAAATTTTTGGGCAGCTGGCTTTTTTATTACAGATTTAAAAATCTCTTTGTAGGTGTCATTGAGCCTTACTAGGATATGGCCGCCGTTGTTGGCTATTATATAATCAGGAGCTATTTTTCCTTCAATAAGAGGGAAAAGATTGTGGTAGGACCTGCCTGTTACAAGGCCAAAAAGATTTCCAGCATTTTGGAAATCTCTTATGGCTTTTATATCGTTTTTACTTATGGACTCGTCTATTAAGATCGTCCCATCAAAGTCAGATGCTATTAGCTTCATCATCTTCTATCTTTATATATTCTATATTATTTTTCTCTAAAAGCTCTACCGCATAGTCATCCACACGATAGGCATTTCTGTAATAAATTTTCTTTATGCCTGCCTGGATGAGGGACTTGGTGCAATTTAGGCAAGGAAAATGGGTCACATAGCAAATACAATTATTTACAGCTATGCCTTCCTTAGCACAATACAAAAGGGCGTTCATCTCAGCGTGGATTGTGGCTATGCAGTGGCCATCTCTCATGGTGTGGCCTATTTCATCGCAGTGGCTATTTCCCTTAATTGACCCATTATAGCCTGTGGAAACTATCCTATTTTCACCATTTACTATAACACAACCCACATAGGCCCTATCACAAGTTCCTCGCATGGCTACAGTTTCTGCCAACCTCATAAAATATTCATTCCATGTTAATCTATCTTTTGCCATTATTCACTCCTAAAATTTAAGTCTTATCTTAAATAGGATATCAAATAACTTGTAAGATATCAAGAGGGAAAGGGCGTAGGCTATGATATTTATAAAAATATTTGTTACATCAGTGCTTAAGATGCCTGTTGTTATCATAAAAATTAATGATGTGAGGCTTAGGATGCCAGACCACTTGCAAATATTTGAAATCACCTTATTTTTGACCATGTAACCTGATCTTTCTGCAGATGACTTGCCTATTAGAAAATAGGAGGCTACCACTATTATTAAGGCTACAACTAAACCTGCCCACACGGATGATGTCTTTTCAAAGTTAACATTAGTTAAGGATAGAAAGACTTGACCTGCTGGACTTAGAGTCTTTTTAAAGGCATAAAAGCTATCATTTGCCCTAGTTGCAAGGCCTTCACTAAATACTGCCATAAAGGAGAATACTATAAACTTAAACCATTCTATAAAGCCTATGGCAATTACTGAAAGTCCCACATGACCTAAGAAGTTGCCTGCTAATAGGCCTAGGGAAACGCCAACTAAGCTCGTAGATATAAGAGATAGGATTGATTTTAAAATGAAAGTCCCAAATCCTTCAAAGCTAGCAATTTCAGAAAAGACCGAGCTTTTAACAAGTCCGCAAACTATGGCAGAATTTATGGCAAATAGGCCAAGGCCAAAGACTAGGCAAATGCCTATCTTCATGATAAATTCCTTTTTCTTTGACCAAGGCATCATCCTTGTAAAGTCGTAATAGTTGAGGGATTCTTCTATTGATGTCAGTGCCATGGCTAGGATGAAAATAAAAGCTATAGTAAAACTCATAGTAATTGTTAGATTATCTACAGCCTGGAATTTATTATCCTTATATGCTTCTACGATATTTACAAAATCATCGTAGACATAATACTTATCAAGTATGCCATTTTTATCCATCTTTTCATATTCTTCTTCACTTAACTTCCTATCCATGTCTCTAGAAAGCTTGTATTTTTCAGCAAATTCTTCAGCAAGTTTTTTGCTATCTTCTAGATATTTTTCATCGATTTTTCCATCATCCCGATGTTCATTTTCCTTTCCCATGTATCTTTCAATTTGTATAAGGCTAGAATGGAGTCGTCTTTTATTCCAATCTATATTTTGTTTTACTCCAAGGACATTTGAAAGAGTTAGGAAAAATCCTAAAAGGATAAGCCAAATAGCATATCTTTTCCAGGATATTTTTAATAGTTTCTTAAAATCTCTCATATTTTGCCTCCTGCTTCCATGTAGAAGTAATCTTCTATATTTAGACCTAGAATATCATATTGGACAATCTGATCATCTGATAGGTACTCGCTTAAGAGCTTATCATCGGCCTTGATCAAAATTATCTTGACCCTGCCAAGGGATGAGATTATCACGGCACTATCTGCCAAGGTCTGAGGGAGTTTGTCCTTGACTACGACTTGGACCTTTCTGATATTTTTAGTATCTTGGCTTGTGTTTTTTAGCTTACCATCCTTTGATAGGTAGAGGATTTCTTCACATATTCCAGCCAGATAATCTAGCTCGTGGCTTGAGGCAAGAACTGTCCTGCCAGCTTCCTTGGCATCTAATAAATAGGAAAGGATTAGCTTTTTATTTAGGACATCCATCCCATCAAGGACCTCATCGACAAGGATTATATCAGCCCCGCTAGCCAATATTGTGATTAGGCCTAGGAGATTTTTCTGACCCTTGGAGAAATTTCTAATATTTTGATTTGGATCAATTTCATTTTTATTAAGCTGGCAGAAGAAATAGTCGCTATCGAAATTTTCATAAATTATCTTATAAAAATCTGGCACATCCTTTGCCTTATAAAAAGAAAAGTAATCAAACCTATCTGGCAAAAATCCTATGTGAGAAATTAATTTTGGGTCATCGGTAAGTTCCTTCCCATCCAGACTAAATTTCCCAGAATCTGCCCTATAAATCCCGCAAAGAATTTTAAGGAGGGTTGTCTTGCCTGACCCATTTCTACCTACTATGCCTGTAATCGTGCCAGGCTTTAGGTCAAAGCTTACATCTTCTAAGACCTTGTTTTTGCCAAAGGTCTTTGTGATATTAGAAACCTTAAAAATCATCTATCTCACCTCTTACTTTCTCATAAAGGGATATAATCTCTTCCTTAGTCACCTGCAAAAAAATCGCCTGGGACATATCTTCTTCTAGTTTTCTAAAAAATTCTTCCTTTTCTAGATTAATCTTCTTATCATCTAACTTGATAATTGTGCCTATTCCCGGCTTACTTTCAATAATCCCCTGACTAGCTAGCTCCTTAAATGCCTTGGAAACTGTGGTCTGATTGATCAAAAGCTCTTTTGATAAGTCTCTTACTGACGGGAACTTATCGCCATTTCTAAAGATGCCACTTGCAATGGCTATCTTTGTTTGATCAACTATTTGCATATAAAGAGGACTGTCAGAGCTTGTATCTAGCTTAAACATCTTAACTCCTTATTGTTTGGTTACCCACCATACATCATATAATAATTATATAAGCTTTCTTAATTTTTGTCAAGAAGAAAAGCCCTAAGACTAGCTTAGGACTTACATCAAAGGAGCAAATGGCTTTAGGAGTGCACCTGCTAACCTTGTTCTTAATTTTATATTTTCAATATCTTCTTCTGTGACAAGTTGACTAACTTCAAAAAATTCATCAAAATCTTCTTTTATTGTCTCAAGGGACTTAGATTTATAAATCAGGACTCCGCACTCAAAGTTTTGGAAAAGAGCCCTGTAGTCAAGGTTGATTGTCCCAACCATGCCAATTTTTCCATCGGCAAGCCAAGTTTTGGAGTGGACAAAACCTGGGGTGTATTCATAAATTTTTACCCCGCACTTTATAAGTTCCGCATAATGAGTCTTAGCTAGGCTAAAGGCAATCTTTTTATCAGGTATGTGAGGTATGCAAATTCTCACATCTACACCCTTTTTTGCTGCTGCTTGAAGGCCTGATACTACTTCATTATCTACGATAAAATAAGGTGTCATGGCATAAATATAATCTCTGGCATTATTAACCATATCTAGGAAAATATTTTGGCTAAGCCTCTCATCATCGGTAGGATTGTCAGAAAAGGCCACATAATATCCATCGTGGCTTTCGATTGGCTTAGCCACTAGGTATTGATTATAATCTTCAACTACTCTTTCAGGATTTGCTGCATTCCACATGGTCAAAAACAAATTGGTAAGGGCATCTACTCCCTGGCCTTCAAGTCTAAGACCGCAGTCCTTCCAATGGCCGAACCTTTCATACTTGTTTATATATTCATCAGCAAGGTTGATTCCTCCAGTATAGGCCCACTTTCCATCAACAACCATAACTTTCCTGTGGTCCCTGTTATTTAGGTAGGTTGAGACAATTGGATACATCTTGGAAAAGACCCTGAATTTGATACCAAAGTCTTCCATCTCGCTTTCAAAATCACTGTGCAGCCTGGTAATAAGATTTGACCCATCTATAAGAAGTCTTACCTCAACCCCTTGATTGACCTTTTTGACCAGTTCTTCAAGGATAGTTCCCCACATATAGCCATAATCTAGGATGAAAAACTCCATAAAGATAAATTTCTCGGCCTTCCTTATATCCTTGATCATATCCTTAAACATGTCATCGCCAAGCTTATAATAAAAAGACCTGGTTTGATTGTAAACTGGAAAACCTCCTGTATTTTTAAGATAGGATGTAAGGTTAATAAACCTCTTATCTTCAGTATTTTCGATGGCTTCCTTGGTCATGGCCTTGTGGTGATTTTTGCTTGCATCTGCCTCAATTTCTAAGACCCTCCTATGTATTTTTCTATAGCCAATCCTAAAGTGAGCCATCAAAAAAGCAACCAAGGCAAAAGTAGGGGCCACAAAGATAAAAAGCGACCAGGATAGCTTCATGTAAGGATTCATATCATCTAGATTTAGGATAAGGATCATCATCACAAAGCTAATTACAGAAGAACCTCCCAATAACCAGTATTCATCAATAGCAAAGTGCCTATAAAGTCCATAAATTATAAAAATCTGACTGATAATCAAGAAGGCAAAAAGACCAGTTCTTGAGAATATAAGGCTGCCTATCCCCTTTTTAGTCTTCCTGACATATTTATTCTCTTTTACTTTTTTAAGCAATAATTTTTTCTTCTCGTTCATATGGTCATTATACCCTAATCCAATTATTTTTCTCTTATATTTGACAATATTGTTAAAGTTCATAAGATATATATAAAGATAATAAGGAGTTTAAATGAAGAATGTTTTAATTTTAAATGACTTCGTATCCAAAGGTAAGATTGCTGCAAGACTAATGGCATCAGTCCTAGCCTATATGGATGTGGAAGTTTTTTTGTTACCAACAGCAATGATTGCAAATAACTTTTCTCTAAGCGGAAATGCATTTTTAAATACGAATAGCTACATCAAAGATTGCCTAGATAATTGGACAAGGCTTGGCTTTAAGTTTGATACAATTTTTATAGGCTACATAGATGATAAGGACCAAAGAGACCTAATAAGAGATTTTCTAGAAAATCTAGACTATGAAACAACAATCATCCTAGACCCAATAATGGGAGATGATGGTAGTCTCTATCCAGGTCTTGATGATGGAAAAATTGAAAATTACAAGTCCCTTCTAGACCTGGCTGACATTGTAATTCCAAATGAAACAGAAGCAAAGTTTTTAGACCTTGATATAGATTCTTTTAAAGATAATAAGAAAGAATTGATTATAACTTCTAGTAAGGATGAAGATAAGGATTGTGTCAAAGTCTATGGCAAAAATGAATTCACAATCTATTTTGACAAGCAAGACCTCAAGGTCGGTGGGTCTGGAGATTTGTTCGATGGACTTTTCATAGGCTATAAATTGAAAAATTATGACTCAGAAGCTGCAATTGATAAGACTTGCCAGGATATAATCAAAATTTTAAGGGCCAATGATAAAGATAAACCTGGTGCAAGCGAGGTAAATATTGAAAAATACCTCACACTTATAAAGGGATAGGAAAATGCAAATAGCAGATAAAGCCTATTTCAAAAAATCTCTTGAAATAGCCTGGCCAGCTGTTCTTGAGTTTTTATTTATTTCCATAGCAGGTATGATAGATACCTTCATGGTATCAAGCATGGGACCATCAGCCATATCAGCGATAGGACTTGTTACCCAGCCAAAATTTATAGCCCTATCAGTTTTCTTCTCCATAAATGCATCTGTATCAGCACTTGTAGCCCGTAGGCAAGGAGAAGGCAAGAGATTTAAGGCAAATGAAACCCTTACTACAGCGCTTTATATCATGATATTTTTTGTAATAGTAGTAGACCTAATCATGATTCCTCTGGCAGATCCAATCCTTAAATTTGCTGGATCAAATACAGATACCCACGACCTAGCCTACCAGTATTACATCATAACCATGGTAGGAATGTTCTTTAACTGCCTATCAATGCTAATAAATGCCGCCCACAGGGGATGTGGCAATACAAGGATAGCCTTCTTTTCAAACCTTGTATCATCTTTTGTAAATATTGGATTTAACTTCCTACTCATAAATGGTAAATTTGGATTTCCAAAAATGGGAGTAGCCGGTGCAGCCCTTGCCACAGTTTTGGGAACAGTCGTAGCATCCATAATGTGTATAATAAGTCTATTTTCAAAGACTTCTTATATGAACTTTAGCCAAATAATAAAAAGTAAATTTAAATTTTCATTAGAAATTGCAAAAGAAATCAAAAACCTAGCAGTCAATATCTTCATAGAAAATGTATCAGCTAGGGTAGGATTCTTAGTAACAGCAATAACAGCTGCAAAACTTGGAACAGATGCCTTTGCAGCCCATAATGTCGGAATGAATTTCCTATCCATATCATTTTCCCTAGGAGATGGTATGCAAGTAGCAGCCATAGCCCTAACAGGAAATGCTCTCGGTGCTGGTCTAAAAGAAGAAGCTAAAAAATACGGCAAAACCTGCCAGCAAATAGGATTTTTAGCATCACTTATAATATCTGCAATATTGATATTTTTCGGAAGAAACATATTTTCTATATTTTTTAATAAAGAACATTTACTTGACATGGGCGTTGAAATTTCAAGGTTCTTGATATTTATCAACCTCATACAAATATCACAAATCATCTATGGGGGTTGCTTAAGAGCCGCAGGTGATGTAAAATATACCTTAGGAGTTGCACTAGTATCTGTTACATTGATCAGATCAATAGTAACTCTTATCTGTGTTAACATACTAAACTTAGGACTAGCTGGTATCTGGATTGGTATCCTATCTGACCAAGCATCAAGGTTTGTAAGTTTAAGATACAGATTCAACAAAGGAGAATGGGTACACAAAAAAATTTAGGAGGGTACAAATGAAAAAATTACTATCACTACTAGCTCTATCTTTAGTACTAACAGCATGTGGAAACTCAGCAGACAAGAAAGCTGAAGAACCAACAGAAACAACTACTAAAACAGAAGCTCCAGCAGAAGAAAAAGCTGAAGACAAAGTAGAAGAAGCAAAAGATGCTCAAGAAGATGCTGACAAAGCTGAAGATGAAGCAAAAGATGCAGCTAAAGATGCAGCTGAACAAAAAGTAGAAAAAGAAACAGAATCAAAAGACAAAGGAAATAACTAATAGTAATTTCACTAAGTCAAAAAGCCATCCATTTGGGTGGCTTTTAAATTTCTTCTGTGGTATAATAAATCTATATTTGGGGAATTAGCTCAGCTGGGAGAGCGCTTGGCTGGCAGCCAAGAGGTCAGGGGTTCAAGTCCCCTATTTTCCACCAAATAACAAACATCCGAGGAATTGGTTCTCGGATGTTTTTTTATAATAAAATTTTTTCAAGTTCAATAACTTCTGCCACATCTTATTTATTTTAAGGTATATTTACATAAAGGAGAATTTCATGGATATGGAAAATATTATTAAAATAGATGATGATTTAGAAAGAAATGAGGAACTCTACAAGCTTTTTGATGAAGAAGCCCGTCTTAAGTCAAGAACTGGCCTGGTTGAGAAAATTACTACCCAAAGAGAGATTAATAAATTAATTAATAGAGATTCCAAGGTCCTTGATATCGGGGCTGGTACAGGAGTTTATACAATCCCCCTTGCCACTCAAGTTAAAGAAGTCATTGCCTTTGAGCCTTCTAGCTCAAATTTTAAGACCTTAGAGGCGAAGGCTAAGGATTTTTCAAATATAAGGGCCTATAATAAGTCGTCTTTTGATCTTAAAGACTTGGAAGATAATTATTTTGACCTAGTCCTAATCTTTGGTCCTATGTACCATCTCTCTAATGAAAAAGACAGAAAGGATGTCCTAAAAGAAGCCAAAAGAATCTGCAAGAATACTGGTCATATCTTAATTTCCTTTATAAATCACGATATGGTTTTAATTAGCGAGACAATAAACTTCAATACAGATATTTTTTCAGGTCCTAGCTATGATAATGAAAAACAAAGGTTAATTGATAGGCCCTTTGTATTTTTCAAGGTCAATGAAGCTAAAATAATGATTGAGGATGCGGATATAAAAATAAAAGAAATAATAGCAAGCGATGGTTATGCAGAAGTTTTGAGTAATAAGCTTGAGGAAATGACTGAAGAATCTTTTAAAAATTACCTAGACTGGCACCTAAGCCACTGCAAGGACCCAGAAACTCTCGGTGCAACTAACCACCTGCTTTTTGTTTGCGAAAATAAAAAATGAAAAATATCAACTTATGCATCCCAAAAGAAAAGGAATTAGACTTTGCAAAAAATCTCCTAAAGGACCCTGCCACCATGGCCTACAAGATTGGTGTAGCTCACTTCATTTATTTTTCAATAAAATTTTCATTGAATAGCGATATAATAACGATATAATAATGATATAATAATAATATAATAATGATACAAAGGAGGCTTTTTTATGATAAACATTCGTCCAGTAACAGATTTGAGGAATAAATTTCCTGAGATAGAAGAGACTGTTATAAATTCAAATTCACCAGTTTTTTTAACAAAAAACGGTTATGGAACAATGGTTCTAATGAGTATAGACCAATATTCTGCTCTTACAAATGAGATTGAAGTTAAACTTGACGAGGCTGACAAGCAAGCCGCTATTTCTAGCAAGCGCCTAAATAAAGATGAAGTTTTTTCTAAAGTCCGAGAAAATATAAATGCAGAAGAAAACTTATAAACTAAGCTTCTTGCCACTTTTCCAAGAAGATCTATTAGCAATCACTAGCTATATTTCTTCAAACTTACAAAATCCAGCTTCTACTTATAGACTGGTTGATGAAATTGAAAATGCTATCGATAAAAGGCTAGAAACCCCATTGATTTTCGCTCCCTTCAATTCCAAAAAACATAGAGTTTATCCTTATTACAGGATTTATGTTAAGAATTATACTATTTTCTATGTAGTTATAGGAGACATTATGGAAGTTAGGAGGATTCTTTACTCGAAACGTGATTTTGAGAGTATACTATAATTCATTTTATAATATATAATCTTAATAAGCTGGTAAATTATAAATAATGAAAAATATAAAATTATATCAACCAAAAGAAAAAGAATTAGACTTTGCCAAAAATCTCCTAAAAGATTCTAAAACCATGGCCTATAATAAGGGCTATGATTTGGATTTTCCTGGCTATGATAAGGAAACTGGCACTATTACTCATGACCAGGCTTATTGGGAAAAATGGTATGACCTTTATTTTACTAATCCAGGAGAATATTTTTACGCCTATATCTATGACCAAGATTTAAAGGTCTTTGTAGGTGATGTGAATTTCCATCCATCAAAGCTTAATCCTCAAGCTAGAGATATAGGAATTGTGATTAAGGACGAATTTAGGAAAAAAGGCTACGGCAAAGCCGGTCTTAAGGCTTTAATATGTAAGGCTTTTTCCTTTGATTATATTAAAGCTCTTTGCAACAATTTTGAAAAAGAAAGAAAAGCTGCTTTAAAAATCCATGGGGACTTGGGCTTTAAAATCGTTGATGAGTTCGATGGCATTTTATATCTTGAACTTGAAATTAAATAATTAATAACTACCTACAATTTAAAAACGAAGCCAAGGTCTCCCTTAGCTTCGTTTTTTTACATATCCATTATTTCCATCTTGTCTAGTTCGTCTTTCTGTTTTTTCTTATTTTTGTAGTAAATATAAACCAAATACTGAATCATTGTTGGTATATTTGCTATAATAAGACCTATAATGAAGCCTGGTATGGTGACCTGATTTTCCCCATAGGCATCAAAAGATACTTGTCCTATATACCAGGCAAGTGTACTTAGAAAAGATAAGATTGGTATTATTAGTCCCCATCTTCCCTTGGTATTTTTACAAACTATGATTTGAATTATAAGTGGAATTAAAAAAGTATATATCCCTAAGCCTAAAAATAATCCTAATAATTTTTTCATTTCTCTCTTCCTTCCCTTTTGTATTCTTCAATCAAAATCTTGGCAGCATCTAGGGTGATTTTTCCGTCTATGGCCATTGATTTAATTAGACTTACATAGGACATATCTTCCTTGTCTAATAGTTTTATTTTTTCAATCAGCCTATCAAGCCTAAGCCTGACTGTCGGATAGGATACACCGTAGATTTTTGCCATTTCCTTTAAGGATCCCGATTCTAGGATAAATCTCTTGATAAAGTCGATTTCGCTATCATCAAGATTTTCTATCCATTCTCTCTTATCATTTCCCATGGCATCCTCCTTTGTTACTACCATTATAAACCTAAATAATATTAAATTCAAATTTAATTTTATTAAATATAATCGAAAAACTTACTTTAATATTATTTTAATGTGTAAGATTCCCCTTTTAGGTTATATATAAAATAAGGAGGATCTATGAAATTTTTACACACAATGATTAGAGTCAAGGACCTTGATAAGTCCTTTAAGTTTTATACTGAAGAATTAGGATTTAGAGAATCAAGAAGAAAGGAATTTCCTGAAAAAAAATTTGATTTAGTTTATCTAATTCTCCCTGATTCACCAGAATTTGAATTAGAATTAACCTACAATTACGACCAGGAAGAGCCTTACGATCTAGGTACAGGCTATGGTCACATAGCTATTTCCCACCCAGACATTATCTCTCTTAGGGAAGATTTGATGGCAAAAGGCTATGAGGTGACAGAAATTAGAGGCCTTAGGCCAGATTCTAATAAATATTTCTTCGTAGAAGACCCAGATGGTTACAGGATAGAGATTATCCAAGAAAGATAAAAAATCCGGATTTGATCTTTTGATCTAATCCGGATTTTTAAATTCTATAATTTATATTCTTCTTCTCTTTTCCAAAGAGGGTCTTCTATGCCTTGGCTTTTTTGTCTTTCATAATCATCCATCACTTCTTTTACCTTCTTAAAGAGCAGGAATAAGCTGATTACATTGATAAATACAATTATACCTACAAAAACATCTATAATGCCCCAGACCACGTGAAGGTCTAGTTTGGTTGAAATTATAAACATGGCAAAGGCTGTTAACCTATAGATCCAAAGTGGGATTTTTGCTTTTTCCTTAAATATTAGAAGGACATTGGTTTCGCCATAGAATAAGTCTGCTATTAGGGTTGTAAAACCAAACATTAGCATGGCAAAAAATATCATCCAACGACCAAGGTTGCCAAGTTGTGATTGGAAGGCATCTTGGACTAGGACTATACCGTCATTTCCATTGCCTAGGACTCCTGTAAGCATGATAGCAAAGGCTGTTAGGGTACAAATTATGATTGTTGTGACAAAGGTTCCAAACATGCCCAAAAATCCTTGCTCTGCCGGATGTTTAACATCTGCTGAAGCATGCATGATACCTGCTATACCATTACCAGCATCGTTTGAAAATAAGCCCCTTGCAACCCCATACCTAAAGGTGGTCATTACTGTATAACCACCAAGGCCTGCGAAGGCTTGTTTAAGGCCAAAGGCACCTTTAAAGATATCTGAAAACATTGCTGGGACCTTAGTAATATTTGTAAGCAGGATAAATAAAACTGCAAGTATGTATAAACCCGCCATAACTGGAACTATCTTGCTCGAAATATCTGTAAGCCTTTTAACCCCACCGATTGTAACTATGGCAGCAATTATCGTAATCACTACCCCTATGTAAATTGGATTAATATTAGATACGCCTGTAAGGGCTTGAGCTATGGAGTTTGTCTGCATGAAGGCTATGCAAAGGCCTACACCAATTATGTAAAAAATAGCAGTTATGACTGACATTATTCTAGATTTTAGACCAAATCTCACATAGTAGGCAGGACCGCCCCTGTAGGTTCCATCTTCTAATTTCACCCTATAAATTTGCCCCAAGACTGTCTCTGCAAAGGTAATAATCATTCCAAGTAGAGCTGTAATCCACATCCAAAATATAGCCCCAGGACCTCCAGCTACAAGGGCTGTTGCAACTCCTACAAGGGATCCTGTCCCAACCTGACCACCTACAGCTGTTGCAAGGGCTGCAAAACCAGATACATTTGAATCTGATTTTAAATTTTTCTTAATGACATGGAAGATATCCTTTGCATAGCGAAATTGGGGAAAGCCAAGCCTTATTGAATAATAAAGGCCCACCCCCAAAAGGACATAGCCAATTACATTGGCCCACATAAAGTTTGCAATATCAATAAATATATTCATAATTCTCCTCTCAATTTACTACATTTTTCGCTTTACCTGCTTCAAAGGCCCTGATATTATCTATGGCAATTTCTAGAAGCCTCTGACGAGTTTCAACCGGTCCCCAGGCCATGTGTGGGGTTATGATTATATTATCATAAGCAAGCATTGGGTTATCGTCATTAATTGGCTCAGTTTTATTGACATCAAGGGCTGCCCCATAAATCTTGCCTGAATCTAAGCCTTCCATTAGGGCATCCTCATCAATTAGGCCGCCTCTTGCTGTATTGATGATAGTAACCCCATCTTTCATCTTAGAAATTGAATCTTCGTTGATAATATCTTTTGTCTGATCATTTAAAGGCAGGTGAAGGTCTATTATATCGGATTTCTCAAATATTTCATCCTTGCCCACATATTCTACAAAAGCCTTTGCCTCTTCATTCTCGCTCCTATTGTAGGCAATAACTTCCATTCCCATGGCCTTATATATTTTGGCAGCTGCAAGTCCAATCTTACCAAGTCCCATAATACCAATGGTTTTGCCAACTAGTTCTATTAGTGGAAAATCTCCAAAATACCAGAAGCCTTCCTTTTTCCAGCGACCCTTTCTAACTTCCCCATCATGGTGACCTACCCTTGTTGTTAGCTCAAGAAGGAGGGCAAGGCCAAATTGGGCCACAGCATCAGTTCCATAAGCTGGCACATTTGTCACAACAATTCCATTATTTCTTGCAGCCCCTAGGTCAATAGAATCGTAGCCTGTCGATAGGACACCGATATATTTAAGCTTTGGAAGTTTTTCTATAATATCTCTTGTAATTTTTGTATAGCAAATAAGGAGAATTTCAGCATCCTTGGCCCTTTTAATTATTTCTTCTATGTCGTTTGAGCATTCCTTATAAACTGTCACATTTCCAAGCTTCTTTAGGCTATCAAAGCTCATATCACCTGGATTTAGGGGGTTAGAATCAAGAATTACAATATTTGTCATTAAAATCCTCTCTTAACTTGTCAAATTCATCATGACTTAGGCCATAATCTCCTAGTTCAAATCTTCCCAATCTATGAAAATCAGACCCTCCTGACATGATGAAATCAAATTTTTTAGCAATTTCCCTTGCCCTTTCAAAATCATCTCCCTTCATCCTAGAGTGGTTGATTTCTATTCCTCTAAGGCCAAAACTGGCATATTTTTCAATCTCATCCCAATTGTCATACTCTTGAGGATGGGCAAGGATTGATAGGCCGGAATCGGCATTTATGGCAGAAATGGCATCTTTTACAGGTATATATCCCATTTTCCTAGCCAGGTCGTCCGTCGTTTTTTCATTAAAAATATCCTTAAAGCCAAGGCCCTCCATCTTTTCTGGATACTTGGCCTTTAGGGCCCAAAATATATCTGACTTATAGATTATAGAATTTGGGGCAAATTTTTTGACAAAATCATAGTCAAGGTCAAATCCCTTTTTCGCAAGTTCAGGCAAAAGCTCGATATGACAGGCTTCTCTGAGCTTATTTGTGTGGTCATTAAGTTTTTTAATATTAGGCGTAGAATCTGGCAAGAAAAGACCTACTATATGAACTTTTTTACCCACTTCATAGTCATAGGCTGATATTTCTATCCCCTTTATAGTTTCAAGACCATAAAGATCAGCAAGGACCTTTATTTTATCATAATGATCGCACCTATCGTGGTCTGTTATGGCAATTTTTTTAATGCCTGCCTCAGCCATCATTTTTATTACTTCTTCTATATCATAATCCCCATCTGAATAAGATGTGTGCATATGTAAGTCTGCGTATTTCATAGTTCCCTTTCTTTTTGGAAGAATTTTTTAATAAAAAAAGGAGCCGTTTTGCCAGCCCCTATTTTTATTTATTTGGAGTCAACTTAACTGTGGATGTAAGAATATCAGAATATGTGTATGACACTACTCTTTCTACATCAAAATCATTGTTGACCTTTACTGTAAATACACTTGGAAATGCATCTACTATGACACCTGTCTTAGTTTTAACTCTCTTCCTGCCCATATCGGCTTTGAGAATTACTTCCTTACCTACCGAACTTTCAACTTCTTTTCTAATATCGTGAACTGATCTTTGTGCCATCTAATCATCCTTCCGTTTGATACTTATATCATTATACCCTAGAGGGACGTATTTGTCAAAAAATATATATTATACACCTGCTAAAAGTATTGTCAAATATTTTTAGCAAAGTTTTTATAGCTGATCAAATGGGTAGATATCAGTATTTTAGATATGTTTATAGAAGGCAAGATATGCTTTAAAAGTTTGATATAAATCTGCCTTTGAGATAACTTCTAAAGGAGCATGCATAGATACCACTGGTGTACCGCAATCGACTACACTCATGCCGTATTCTGCAAGGATATAGGCGATTGTTCCACCACCACCTTGGTCGATTTTACCAAGCTCACCTGTTTGCCAAATAGCAGCATCTTTTCCAAAGGCAGTCCTTACTTCAGCTAGATATTCGCTGTCAGCATCATTTGAGCAACCCTTGCCACGGCTGCCTGTATATTTAGTTAGGCAAACCCCATGGCCAAGCTTGGCTGTATTCATCTCTTCTGTAGCCTCTAAGAAATTTGCATCTTCTGCTAGGGTCACATCTGCTGAAAGCACCTTAGAATTTCTAAGTGCACGCTTTAAGCTAACAACATTTCCCTTGCCAAAGGCATTTAGGATTTCAAGGGTCATGTCTTCGAAAAATTGGCTGGTCATGCCTGTTGCACCAACAGATCCTATTTCTTCCTTATCTACAAATAGTCCAACTAGGGTCTTTTCTGGATTTTCTACTTCTAGAATTGCCTTAAGGGCTGCATAAGAGCATACCTTATCATCGTGGCCATAGGCCATAATCATTGACCTATCAAGGCCTACTTCACGAGCCTTTGTAGCAGGTATTACATTTAGCTCAGCTGTAAGGAAATCTTCCTCTTCTATTCCATATTTTTCATTTAAAATCTTAAGGACATTCTTCTTAATAGGATTTTCCTTCTCATCCTTAAGTGGGATTGACCCTACCATTATATTAAGCTGCTCACCACTTATAACTTCGCTGGCCTTTTTTTGGTTAAGATCAGCTGAAAGGTGGATTAAAAGCTCAGAGATGAAAAATACTGGCTCATCGTCCCTTTCTCCTATTGAAATATCAACTTTTTTTCCATCCTTAGTAAAGGCTACACCCACAAGGCTAAGGGGAATATTTGTCCAGTGATATTTCTTAATACCCCCATAATAATGGGTCTTTAAATAAGCTGCGTGGCTTTTTTCAAAAAGTGGAACTGGCTTAAGGTCAAGCCTTGGGCTATCTAGGTGGGCACCTACAATAGTCATACCCTTTTCTAAATCTTCCCTACCAATCACAAACATAGCCACAGCCTTATTTCTATTGATAACATAAGCTTTAGAACCTGCCTTAAGGTCACCACTTGCGATTAAATCATCAAGATTTCTAAAACCAGCTGCCTCAGCTCTTTTAACAATCTCCTTAACAGCCATTCTCTCAGTCTTAGCCTTATCCATAAAGTCTAAATAATCTTTAGACATGGCTTCTAACTTATCAAGGTCAGCTTCATCCATGGCAAGCCAAGCATTAGTTCTTTTATATTCCATATTTCCTCCCAATTAAAAGGAGACACATGTCCCCTGTATTTCTTTTTATATTATTATACTAGTTTACGATGAAATTTATCTATTTTTTTCAAATACTTATACAAAAAAGAGCGAAAGATTTCTCTCTCGCTCAAAGTATTTCTCCTGAATATCATATTATTTTCGGGAGAATTTTACTTACTTATTAATTTCTTTTTCTAGTTCTTGAAGAACTTTTATAATTTCTTCAAAGTTGGGATATTCTCCATATATCATTTCTGACATAGCCCTATAATCTTTTTCTATTTCAGAAAATCGGTAGTCTCTTGGGACTAACCTTAGTCTACCATTTAATGCTTCTTCGTACTTTGCCCACTTCCTAGGATAAAATTTCATTTTAAATTCAGTCACTTTCTTTAATAAGTCTTTATCCTCTAAGGCTTTATTTTTAAAATCTGAATCTGCTATCTTATATAGGTCATAAAAGTGTCTTGCATATCTGTGTGGCATAGGAGAAGATTCTGGTCTATTTGCTTCATGATGAAGTATAGTTGCCTTTTCCCAAAAGGTTCTTTCTGCTGATACTGTTCTAATATTAGTTTTTTCTTTAAATACTTTTGGATAGGCTTCACCAATTATAGGTAAAACTTCAACATCAATTGCTGGTGTCCATGCTGCAAGGCTTCCTATTTCAAGCCTTATATTTTGTGTCAAATAATTAGATTCAAAGATTTTAGGATATTTACATAGAATTGTTTGTGGATCAA
>OJLY01000184.1_pt1 | contig 47553 bp, 43 predicted proteins | sample 1597031 | NCBI WGS metagenome assembly OJLY01 (sample SAMEA3904673, study PRJEB24821) | metagenome | biome: Builtin; feature: hospital; material: surface | place: USA | collected 2013-06-03
ATATACTTGCTAGCGAAAATTTAATTTTAATTTTTAGTCATAGGATGATTCCTAATTATAAATCAGGATATATAAGAAATATTAATAAAGATATAGAAGTTGGAATGAAAAATTTAAAAGCTATGATACCTTCTTTGTTTGTAAATATAATCTTACTTGTTTTGATTTTTATATACAGAATGAACTTAAATATTGTTGCAGGAATATTATATTTATTTGTTTCTACAGTTTTATTCAGTATCAATAAAGAATTGAGTTTTTATTAAATTGATAGTAGGGATATGATAATTATGGATAAAATTATTAATAAAAAGATAATACTAGAAATGATTTTCTATATACTATCATTTCCTCTTATATTTTTTGTATTTGTAATATTTGCTAAGCTTGAATTTATACCTATATTTAACAACCTACTTTTGATTTTATCTTGTCTTGGATTTTTTGCTTATCAGATTATTTTTATATACAAATTCACTAATATTAAAATAAACTTTTATGTAAAGATGTTTATAAGTCTAGTTTTGATTGGCATAATGCTTTTGTCGGCATACTTTATACTAATAATGAGCATTTTTGCTTTTAAGGATAATGAGCCTTTTACATATCAAGAGGAAAAATATTATATACTAAATGAAGGCTGGCTTGATGATGATTATGAAATTTATATGAAAAAATTCATCACAATGGATAAGCTTGATTTTGAAGATTCAAAGAAAATTTTTAAGGATATCAGTAATATTTCAAATGATCAAGTAAAAGATAAGCTTGAAATCTATTTTGATAAGGACAAGCAAATTATCAAAAGTCAAAAATCATTAGCAGATGAAAAGTCTGAATCTTGTCTTAGTGAAAAAGAAATTTTAAAAGATTTCAGTCTAAGAGATGCAAAATTAATAGCAAATTCACCTTATGGTCTTATTGAAGTTGATAGGGCAGGAGCGAGGTCAAGGTGGTTTTTCGTTGAAGTTTTAGATAATAAATTAAATTTTATTTCAGAAATTCCAGATACTAGTCCTGATATTAGCGGGGATATTAGTGAGAATGGGACTATTTTACTTAGGTGCAAAGACATTAATGGAAATATAAATTTTTATAAGTCAGAAGACTTAGGCAAAACTTTTAAACTTACTGATTAAAAATATTTGATTTTAATTTGAATTTGCATATAATTATTTTAGGGAATGAAGTTCTCCCGTGATTATAATCTAAAGAATCTAAAACGCGAAAGCTGATGACTTCTACTTGATTGTAGGGGTGTCAGCTTTTTTTGTTAGGAAATTAAGGAGGTATTATGATTTTATCTTTAGGACTTATTCTGCTAGTGGGAATGAGTCTTGCTAGTATTTTTAAGAAAATAGGCTTGCCTGCAATTATTGGCATGCTTTTAACTGGAATTATCCTTGGGCCAGAGCTTTTAAATTTGATTGATAAAAACACACTGGCAATCTCATCAGATTTAAGGACTATTGCCCTTATTGTTATCTTGCTTAAGGCGGGCCTTTCACTAGATATTTCTGACCTTAAGAGGGTTGGTACATCTGCAGTTCTTTTGTCATTTTTGCCAGCATCATTTGAAATATTGGCCTACGCAATATTTGCTCCTATGGTTTTAGGCTTAAATCTCATTGATGGACTCCTTATGGGGGCTGTGATGGGAGCTGTTTCTCCTGCCATAGTTGTACCTAGGATGGTTAAGTTGATTGATGAGGGCTATGGTAAGGATAAATCTATCCCTCAGATGATCCTCGCTGGGGCATCTTGTGATGATGTCTTTGTCCTTGTTCTTTTTTCATCATTTTTATCTATGGCTAAGGGTGGAAGTTTCTCAGCTGGATCTCTTATAAAGGTACCTATTTCAATAATACTTGGCATAGGAGTCGGAATTTTAATTGGTTTTTTGCTTTATTATTTCTTTGAAATGAAATTTAAAAAAGGAGCCTACATTAGAAACTCTAGCAAGGTTATTATTATTTTAGGTATTTCATTTTTGCTAGTAAGTATGGAAGGCTTATTAAAAAACATTATCCCAATTTCTGGACTACTTGCAGTTATTGCTATGGCTAGCTCCTATAAAATAAAGGCTAGTGATGACCTAGTTAGTAGACTTTCAGATAAATTTGCTAAGTTGTGGATATTTGCAGAAGTGCTTTTGTTTGTCCTAGTTGGAGCTGAGGTTGATATAAAATATATGACTGAAGTAGGATTTTATGGGATAATTTTAATATTTTTAGGACTTATGATAAGGGCTATAGGCGTATTTATTGCTGTAGGATTTTCTGATCTTAATAAGAAAGAAAAATTATTTACCATTTTTTCTTATATGCCAAAGGCTACTGTACAAGCTGCAATTGGATCGGTTGCCCTTGCTAATGGCTTATCATCTGGCCTTGCTATTTTATCTGTAGCAGTGCTTGGGATTTTAATTACAGCACCCCTTGGAGCAATCTTGATAGATAAGACTTATAAAAAACTTTTAGTTAGAGGATAAAATACTGAGTTTTTAAAATGGTATAATAGAATTAGATTAGAAAAGAAAGGTATTTTATGACAGAAGCTAAGTTAAAAGTTAAATTATTAAACTATACACCAAATGGAGAAGAGACAATAGCTCAGGCTGGTAAGCTTTGCTATTCTCCAGTTGGGGTAGATGAAATTTCTAAAAAGCAAGATGAAGAAGCTATCGCCAAATATGTAAAGATGCTTGCGAGCATGGGTCATATGTCTCCAATTGAGCATATTTCCTTTACCTTTGCAGTTGAGGGAGTATCTAGGACTTTAACCCACCAACTCGTCCGCCATAGGCTTGCTTCCTATTCTCAGCAATCTCAAAGGTATGTCAAATTAGATGGTTTTGAATACATAATCCCGCCCCACATAAAGGAAAACCCTGAATCGACTGAAATTTATATAAAGGCTATGGAAGAAGATCAAAAAGCCTATGATAAGCTTACAGATATCTTATTTGATAAGCATTTTAAAGATTTCATATCAGAAGGACTGGATGAAAAGACAGCAAAAAGACAAGCTAGCAAGAAGGCTATAGAAGATGCAAGGTATGTATTTCCAAATGCTTGCGAGACTAAAATTGTCTTTACAATGAATGCTAGAACCCTTCTTCATTTTTTCTCCTTAAGGTCATGTAACAGGGCACAGTGGGAGATACGAGAGCTTTCTGATCAGATGATTAAGCTTGTCAAAGGGATTTATCCAAATATCTTTGCCAATGCAGGTCCATCATGTATTGGAGGACCTTGTCCAGAAGGTAAGATGACTTGCGGGAAAATCAATGAAGTTAGAGAAAAATATAAAAATATTTAAGGGCCATAGGGCTCTTTTATATTTGCTAAAAATGGGTATAAATACATATATGATATAGACAGGAAGGAATAATTATGTCTTATATAAGTTTAAAAAATGTGAGCAAAAAATATAAGTCTGGTACCAGCGAGATAGTTGCTAACGACAATATAAGCTTTGACCTTGATGAGGGGAAACTTCTTATAATTGTTGGGGCATCAGGTGCTGGTAAGACTACTCTACTAAATATAATAGGCGGAATGGAGCAAGCAAGTTCCGGAGATATATTAATTGATGGTAAAAACCTATCGAAATTAAATGATAAAGACCTTACCACCTATAGGCGTGATGACGTTGGTTTTGTATTCCAGCATTATAATCTTATACCAAATTTAACAGCCCTTGAAAATGTTGAATTAGCTAGCGAATTATCAAAAGATTCCCTAGTGGCAGAAGAGGTCTTAGATGAGGTAGGTCTTAATTCAAGGTATGAAAATTTCCCATCCCAATTATCTGGAGGAGAACAGCAAAGAGTTGCAATTGCAAGGGCTCTTGCTAAAAATCCTAAGCTTTTATTATGCGACGAGCCTACAGGTGCCCTAGATTATAAAACAGGTAAAAATATTTTAAAACTTCTCCAAGATGCTTCTAGAAGGCTTGGAGCAACAGTTATAATAATAACCCACAATTCCCTTATTAAGCCAATGGCTGATGAGGTAATAGAACTAAAAGATGGGAAAATCCTGAAAGCATATAGCAACGAAAACCCAAGACCAGTTGGAGAACTGGAGTGGTAAGATGAATACTTTTTACAAAAATATAATAAGGGATATGAAAACAACCTTAGGAAAGGTATTTTCAATTGGAGTCATGGTTGGTCTTGCAACAATGATAATTGTAGGCCTAAATCTGACAGGCCCATCTATGAGAAAAAGCCTTGACGAGTCACTTAATATCTATAAACATCCCGATATAATAGTAAGGTCAACTTATCCAATGGATTATGAAGATCAGATTCTTTTAGAAAATGACAATGATATTAAGGATATTTCATTTATAAAAATTATTGACTTGGAAAACCAGAATCAGATTATAAGGATAAAATCTTTTGATAAGAATTTTGAAAAAATAGATATGGTCGATGGTCAAAAGTTAAAGGCAAAGAACGAAATAATTCTAGATAAGGCCTTAAAATCTACTTATAAGATTGGCGACTATGTAGATTTTTCCTATATAAATGACAAGCAGAAGGATACTAATAAGCTTAAAAATACAAAATATAAAGTTGTTGGATTTTTTAATACCAGTCAGAGATTTCTTGAAGATATGAAAGAAATATCTCCAGTAGGCAAAAAAGAGATAGCTGGCCTTGCCTTTATTTCAGAAGAAAATTTTGAAAAAGAAGAATTTGATGAAGTAAATATTTCTTATAAAACTACTGAAGAATTAAATAAAACAAGTAATGAATACAAGAAAATTGTAAAAGATAAGAAGGATACGATAGATAAGGCCATCCTCTCTAGACCAAAGGAAGTATTAGAGAAGATAAAAACTGAAGCTAATGATAAGATAAATAAGGCCGAGGGCGACTTATCTGATGCTAGAGAAAAAATATCTGATACAGAAAAAGATTTAAAAGATGCTAAGATAAAAATTGATGATGGATTTAGTAAATACGAGACAGAAAAAGCAAAGTATCATAGAGAAATTGAAAATGCTAAGTCTAAGCTAACTAAGGCAAGAAATGACTTAATTACAGGTCAAGCAGAGCTTGATAAGGCCAAGCTTGAATTAGAAAATTCAAGAAATAAATATGATGAAGAGATTAAAATAAATGAAGAAAAGTTAAATGAATCTTATCAACAGATTAAGGCAGGCCAAGATGAAATTTCAAGCAAAAGGCAAGAAATAGAAAATGGTCTAAGTCAGATAGATGCTTCTTTTAAGGAATCTTTACAAGTTAATGGTCAATTACCAGATTCTAATGAAAATCAGACTGAATTAGGACTTGATACATTAGGCCTGGCTAATTCTGATGATTTTGAAGAAGAAATAGCTAAGCAAAAGGCACCCCTACTAGCTGGCCTTGAAGAAATCAAGAAAAAGGAAGCTGAATTGAATAGGTCCCTTGCTACTTACAACCAAGGAAAAGCTAAGTTTGAAGAAGAGAAAAAATCAGGAGCAGCAAAACTTGACCAGGCTCAAAAAACAGTAAATAGTAAGCAAACAGAAATCAACAGAGGATGGACATCATATTATCAGGGCCTAGATGAGCTTGAAAAAAATAGGGTAAAGGGCGCAAATGAATTAGAAAAAGCCTATAAGGACCTTATAAAATCAAAAGCTGATTATGAAAAGGGTCTTAAGGAATTTGAAGATAAAAAAGCAGAGTCCTTAGATGATATAGAAGAAGGCGAAGAAAAGATAAAAGATCAAAAGGAAACCCTTCTAAAGCTTACAGATCCTGAATATAAGGTGAGTACAATCTTTGATAACGAGGGTATAGATACTTATTATCAAAACTCCCTAAATATGGACAAATTATCCCTAGTATTTCCTGTATTTTTCTACATGGTAGCCATGCTTGTTACCCTTACAACCATGAAAAGATATATAGAGGAGCAAAGGCTAATAAATGGTAGTCTAAAATCCTTGGGCTATTCAAATAAATTAATAGCCAGGAGATTCTATATTTATGGTTTGATACCTACTTTGATAGGGTCAATAATAGGTGGGATTTTGGCAAGGTATCTGATAGCGGGGATAATATTTAAGGCATATTCAACAGGTTTTTCTATAATAAATATGAGCTTCACATCATCGCTTCTTTTGATTATAGGGTCTGTAATTCTTTCAGCAAGTTTAGTAGCGTTAACAGTATTTTTCACCTCTAAGGAAACTGTAAATGAGTCCCCAGCAAGACTACTTCAGGCAAAGGCACCGGAAAAAGGATCTAAAATCCTTTTAGAAAAGATAAGGCCGATTTGGAAGAGACTTTCCTTCATGCAAAAAATAACAGCTAGGAACCTATTTAGGTATAAGTCAAGGATGTTTATGACCCTCTTTGGAGTAGCAGGCTGCACAGCCCTAATATTTTTCGGCTTTGCAATGATTGATTCTTTAAAGGATACATCAGCTATTCAACAAAATGAACTCTTTCACTACCAGTCAATAGCAATCCTAGATCAAAAGTCAGATAGGAAAGCTTTCGATGATTTGATAGAAAAAGATAAGAGGCTTGAGATTAGAAATGAAAGTGCAAGTCTAAATAGAAATGGCACAGACCTTGATCTATCAATTATAATACCTAAGGATATGGCTAGGTTTAATGATTTCGTATCTTTAAGAAAAAATATAAATAATCCTATAAATCTAAAAGAAGCTAAGGCTGTAATTACAAAAAATGCTAGCAAAAAGCTTAAATTGAAGGAAAATGACAAGATTAAGGTAGAAATAGATAAGAAATTGATAGAAATTGAGATAGGAGCAATTACAGAAAATTATGTAGGAGATTACCTATATATTTCCAAGGACTATTATGAAGATTTGACCTCTAATAAACTAAGCGTAAATGCAGATTATATAAAGGGTGATCCCGATAAAATTACCCAGAAATTAGAAGATATTGACGATATTCTTGCAGTAATAAATACAAGCAGAGCCTATGAATCAATGGATGCCTTGCTTGCTAATTTAAACTTAGTAATAGTTGTAATAACCCTAGTTTCATCAGTGCTTGCAAGTGTCGTTTTATATAATATAACCGATATAAATGTAAGCGAGAGGAAAAGAGAGCTTGCAACAATAAAAGTTCTAGGCTTTTATCCAAAAGAAGTTACAGCCTATATTTATAGGGAAATATTTATCCTAAGCCTTATAGGCATAGGAGGTGGATATTTGTTAGGTTATCTAATGTTTAGGTATATAATTGACCTGGTTGCTCCAAGAGATATTATGCTTTCCTATAAGCTTCACCCTATAAGCTTCATAGTAAGTGCGGCCATAACCCTTATCCTATCAATGATTATGCTTATATATGTACACAATAAACTTAAAAATATCGACATGGCTGAGGCCATGAGCAGTGGAGAATAAGGCGGATTTTCCGTCTTTTTTCTTTTTATTCCTAGATAAAATTTGAATCTTTGCTATAATTATAGGGAGGTGAATTATGAAAATTATTTTAGTAAGACACGGATTAACAGAAGCTAATATGAAGATGGTCTACTCTATTGATGAGACAAAATTAGAACAAAGTGGCCTATACATATTAGATAGGACAAAAGAATTACTTAAAAATTATCAAATAGATGAAGTTTACACATCAAACCTTTATAGGGCAAAAGAAACTGCGGACTACCTGGGCTATAAAGATTACAAAAGCGATGGACGCTTAAATGAAATGAACTTTGGCGACTTTAAGGGCAAAAGCCTTGTTGATGTAAGAGAAAATGAAAAGGAATTTTTTATAAAGGAAAAGTCAGACTATTTTGGCCTAAAATATCCAAATGGTGAATCAAGGCTTGATGTAATAAAAAGAGTAGGAGATTTTCTTGAAGAAAAATCCAAGGAAGATAAGACAATCTTAATAATAAGCCACGGGATTGCCATAAGATCATCACTATTTTGGATATTAAAAGATCTTGATAATTGGCCATCATTTTGGATAGATAATGGATCACTTACAGTTTATAAGATTGAAGATGGCAAAAGACTTATAGAAAGCGTCAACCTAATATGAAATTTATCCATCTAGCAGATGTACACCTGGCAGATAATTTAAATTTCAAATCAGATTTATCTTCTCTTATCAGAAAGAAAAATAAAGAATCTTTTTATAAAATATTAGAAGAGAACCAAGATGCTGATTTTATTCTAATTGCTGGAGACCTTTATGAGAGGGATTATTTCACCCTAAATGATTACAAAGACCTATTTGAAAAGATTGGTACTTATAAAAAAGATGTCTTTTATGTAGCAGGAAATCACGATTATATAGGAAGGGATAATTATCTTTATCTAAAAAATAAACCAGATAATTTACACATTTTTTGGGACGATGAACTTTCTTATTTTGAGGTCGATAATATAAGAGTTTATGGACTTTCATACGTGGATAGGATTTATAATAAGGATTTTCCTTATGATATAGATTTAGAAGATTCATATTTTAATATTTTACTTGCCCATGGGGATGCCTATAGTAAAAACTCATCATACCTAAATTTGGATATTGGGAAACTTAAAAATCTTGGCTTTGACTATGTAGGCTTAGGTCACATCCACAAGAGAGATAAGCTTAATGATAATATTTATTACTCAGGAGCAATCGAGCCTATGGATTATAGCGACCTTTATGACTTTGGTTATATTAAATATGATGAGGGAAAGGTTTCTTATGTAGATTCATCGTTAATGAAATTTTATTATTTAAATATAGACCCAAGTGATTTTAATAATCAAGATGACTTGGTTGATTATATTAATTCTAAGTTAGAAGATAAGATAAATTTTCTAAGACTAAGGACAGACAAGAAAATCTCCATAAATTCTCTTAGAAAAAATGTGAATGCTTACGATATAGATTTAAAAATAAATGAGCAAATCGATTATAAAAAACTTGCAAGTCTTTATCCTAATTCAATTCTTTCAAAATTTTTAGAGAAATTTGAGGGCAAAGATGATGAAATATCTAATAGAGCCTTAGATTTAGGCCTAGAAGCTTTATTTAGGAGCCAAAATGACTGACTTATATATAAAGGAATTAAATATAAAGGCCTTTGGTAAATTTATAAATAAGAAAATTATATTAGATAAGGAATTTAATCTTATTTATGGCCTAAATGAGTCGGGTAAGTCTACTATTAAAAATTTCATTGAGGGGATGTTTTATGGTTTCGATGAGGGCAAGCAGAGAATTAGTTTTTCATCAAAAAGAGAAATATATAGGCCCAAAGAAGCCTATATCTATGCTGGTAGCTTAATTATTTATAAGGATGGGGAGAATTTTAGACTTGATAGGGATTTTGATAGTGGTGCCTACAAGATTTATAACCTTAGCAAAGGATTAGAGCTTGATACTAAAGCCAGTGACCTAGCTTATCCTGGCAAATATTTCTTAAATTTGGATTATGATCTCTATAAAAATTTTATATCTTCCTACCAGATGCAAGTTACATCTGTTGATAGCGAGAAAAAAGTTATAGAAAAGCTAGCAAGCAAGGATATTGACTATAATTTTTCTATTAAAAGCGCTATAGAAATCCTAGATAAAAAGCAAGCAGATCTTGGCACAGAAAGGGCCTACACCAAGCCTTATTACAAAATCAAAGAAAAAATCACAGAGATTAAAGATATCTTAAATGAAATAGGAAGTCTTAAGGCAAAATTTAGAAAAGATTTTCAAAGTTTAGACGTAAATAGAGAAAAACTTCAAAAGCTTGAAGAAAAACATAAAAATTTAAAAGATGAGAATGAAATATTCAATTCGCTAAGGTCTGACCAAAACTACAAGGACTATAAAAAATGGGTAGATAAGTTATATGAACTTGATCAAGATCTAAAAAAATATGAAGATCTAAAATCCTACAGGAGCGAGGATTTTGAAGATATAAAAATTGATCACAAAGACCAAGCGTCTATTAGGTATATCTATGTATTTTATATTTTTCTATTATTAATAATCGGTCTTAGTATTTTTACAAGAAAGCTCTATTTGCTTTTGCTTATAATTCCTACTTTATTTTTCTTATTTAAGGATAGAAAAGAGAAGGTCGAGCCTGATTTTATACGACTTGGAGTAAATAACTTAGCTGAGTATAATAGGCTAAGGATGAGATTTTTAAAATATAAGTCCTTATTAGAAGAAAAAGAAAAAATAGAAGAAGTTGTATCAATTATAAAAAAACAAGACCTAACAGCTCTAGATCATGACTTAGAATACGATTTTGATTTTGAATCTTACGACAATATAAAAGCTCAGGAAGAGATTGATAGCTTAGATAAAGAAATTAAAAACTTAAAAATATTTCTTAACGCTAGGGAGAAAGAACTTTTATTAATTGATAATAAGCTAAGAAAAGAAGTTGATTATAAAGATGAGCTTAAATATTTAGAGGGTAAATTTCAAGAAATTGTAAGAGAAAAAGAAGCAATCGACCTTGCCAAAACAACTATTTTAGCTATAGCTGATGAAAACAAAAATGATATGGCAAAATTAAATAGAAAAATTAATTCTTTAATTACAAGTATTAGCAGGAATAATTTTAAGGTTTCCTATGATTCTGACCTAAATATTGATATTAGAGATAAAAATTTTAATTCTTTTGATCTAAATCAATTATCTCAGGGCTTTTTTGACCAATTAAATCTTGCCTTAAAGCTTAACCTAGTTAACGAGAGCTTTGGACAAGTTTTTATGATATTTGATGATGCCTTTATTAATTATGACATTGAAAGATTGATCAGATTTTTATTCGTTCTTCTTGACATGGCAAGGGATAAGCAAATAGTCTATTTTACCTGCCATAGGAGAGAGGAAGAATTTTTCTTAAGTGAAAATATTGAAGTAAAAGTAATAAATTTGGAGGATAGATGATATATGCTATCGCAGACTTGCATCTAGACTACACAGAAGAAAAATCTATGGAAGTCTTTGGCGATGCTTGGAAAAATTATCAAGAGAAAATTTTTAATAATTGGAATAAGCTAATAAAAGATGGAGATACAGTCTTAATTCCTGGCGATATTTCTTGGGCAATGGATATTGATCATGCAAAAATTGACCTTGAAAAATTAGAAAAGCTTCCTGGAAGGAAAATTTTAATGAAGGGCAACCACGATTATTGGTGGTCTTCCTTAAATAAGCTCAACCAGCTTGGTTTTTCAACTATCGAATTTTTGCAAAACAATTCCTTTGAAATAGAAGACTATATAATATGTGGTACTAGGGGCTGGATATCAAGAGATTCTAGAGATTTTGATGACCATGATGAGAAGATATTTGCTAGAGAATTATTAAGGCTTCAAAATTCCATAGAATCTTCCAGACAAGATAAAAAGTTAATCATTAACTTTCATTACCCACCAATAAATGGCGATGGAAGTCTTAATGAATTTTTTGATTTGGCAAAAAATTACAATACTGATACAATTATCTATGGACACCTCCATGGAAGTGGTCATAGACTTATAAGAGAAGGGAATATAGATGGCATTAATCTTGTGTGTGCTTCGGGCGATTACATAGATTTTAAGCCAGTGAGGATTAAATAATGCAAAGAGAAATAGAAATAAAGGTATTAGATATAATACCAGAAAAACTTGAACAAGAACTAATTGAATTAGGGGCGGAAAAGATTGTTGAAGAAAAACAAGTAAATTATACTTTTGCTCCAAAAAATTCTGAAGACTTTGACACAGGCTATCTTAGGATAAGGGAAACTTATATTGAAGGAAAGAGAGAATCAATTGAGCTTACCTTCAAAGAGATGAAAAATTCCGAAGATGTAAGGATTAACAACGAATTTACAACAAGAATTGATTCTGTAACTATGATGACCCAAATCCTAGATAGGATTGGCGTGAAGATAAAATATAAGGGCCAAAAGCAAAGAATATCCTATAGATATAAGGGTCAAAGATTTGATATTGACACTTGGGATAAGGCAACCTATCCTCATCCATATCTAGAGATTGAATTTACTAACCAATCAAAAATCGATGAAATACTCGATGATTTAGGCATTGATAGGGATAAGGTCACTACAAAATCAATTTCTGATCTAATAAGCGAGTTATAATTTTGACAGATAAAAATTTCCTGGTATAGTTTTAAAAAATCTAAGGAGATGAATATGATTTCTATAAAAAATTTATTAAATTCGCACGATTTGTCAAAAGAAGATTTGCTTGAAATTATAGAACTAGGAAATGATATTTATAAGAGTCCTACCGATTTTTCTCATTATGCAGATGGGAAGATATTGGGGACTCTTTTTTTTGAACCTTCAACAAGGACAAGACTATCATTTGAATCAGCAATGCTAAGATTAGGTGGTTCTGTAATAGGTTTTTCAGACTCTAGCAATTCTTCAACAACTAAGGGAGAAAGTTTACAAGATACAGTTAGAACTGTAAGCCAATATGCAGATATAATAGCCATGCGCCACCCTCAAGAAGGTGCAGCATATCTTGCTAGTCTTGCTGCTGATTGTCCAATAATAAATGCAGGTGATGGGGGCCACCAACATCCAACTCAAACCCTTACAGACATCCTAACAATTTCAAATTATAAGGAGAGTCTTGATAACCATGTAATAGGCATATGCGGTGACCTTAAATATGGCAGGACTGTTCACTCACTTATCAAGGTCTTAAACCTATTTTCAAATAATAAATTCATCCTTATATCACCTGATGAATTAAAACTTCCTCAATATGTAAAAGAAGAAGTTTTTGATGAAAACAATGAATATGAAGAAGTCAGATCTCTTGATGCAGTAATTGATAAGATTGATATATTGTACATGACAAGAATCCAAAAGGAAAGATTCTATTCAGATGCCCAATATACAAGGCTTAAGGACTCATATCTTTTAAATAAGGAAAAAATGAGCCAAGCAAGAGAAGATATGATAGTCCTTCACCCACTACCAAGGGTTAATGAAATTGCAAAAGAAGTAGATAGGGACCCAAGGGCAGTATATTTTCAACAAGTTAAATTTGGTATGTATGTAAGAATGGCACTAATTATAAAACTTTTGGAGGCAAACAATGCTTGAGATTACTAGTATAAAAGACGGAATCGTAATAGACCATATAAGAGCAGGTTTAGGTATGAAAATCTATGAACTATTAGATTTAGAAGACCTAGATAGCGAAATAGCAATAATATTAAATGCAAGCTCAACCAGATTTGGCAAAAAAGATATTTTAAAGATTGCAAATAATATCAAAATAAACCTAGATGCCGTTTCAATAATCGACCCAACAGCTACAGTTAATATCATAAAAGATGAAAAAGTTGTTGAAAAACTTGAATTAAAACTTCCTGAAAAGGCTGTTGATATCTTAACATGCCAAAATCCAAAATGTGTATCAACTAGCGAAAGAGAAGTGTCTAGTGAGTTTATTTTGATAAATAGAGAAGAAAAAACATATAAATGTGCCTTCTGTGGACACATTTACGATGTGGAAGAATAAAATGAAGCAAATTTTTACAAATTTTTATGGATTTGATGATGTAAAGATTACACGTAAAGAAATCTTTGTGGAAGATGGGGTAATCGTAGAAGAATTTTCTAGGGATAAGGCTGATGAGATAATTGACTGCCAAAACCTAGCTCTTATGCCATCTTTTACAGACCTTCACGTACACTTTAGAGATCCAGGTTTTACCTACAAAGAAGACCTAAAAACAGGATCTCTTGCTGCCCTAAAAGGAGGAGTTACAAATGTCCTTCTTATGGGCAATACCAAGCCTACTGTATCATCAAGAGAAGTCTATGAAGATATAATAAAAAGAGCGGAAGAACTTGATTTAATTGGTATTGACCAAGTTTATACTATCACCAAAAATTTTGATGGGAAAAGTCTGGATCATCTAGATACCATGCCTGAATCAGTTAAATTTATCTCTGATGATGGCCACGGGGTAGATGATGGGGAAGTTATGTATAAGGCCATGCTTAAGGCAAGAGAGCTTGGAGTAAACATGACCCTTCATGAAGAAGTGGCAGGCGTATCAGCTATAGATTATGAAGTTGCTGAAGATGCCATGACCCTTAGGGATTGCTACTATGCTTATAAGCTTGATATGCCAGTTCATTTTTCCCACGTTTCAACAAAGGGAGCAATGACAGCAATAAAATATTTTAAGGACCTGGGGGCTAAAATAACTTGTGAAGTAACACCCCACCACTTATACTTTAGCGAAAAAGCCAGAGATGAAATGAAGGTTAATCCTCCAATTAGAAAAGAGGAGGATAGGCTATTTTTACTAGAAATGATAAAAGAAGGCTATGTGGATGCAATTGCGACAGACCATGCCCCTCATTCAAAAGAAGAAAAGGAAAAGGGAGCTCCAGGCTTTATAGGGATAGAAACATCCTTTTCAACTTGCTATGAAGTTTTGGTAAAATCTGGTCTTATTTCTCTAAACCAACTGATAAAAATTATGTCCACAAAGCCTTCAGAAATTTTGGGTATTAAAAAAGGAAAATTAGACCCAGGCTATCTTGCTGATTTTAATCTAATTGATCTTGATAAATCCTATATTTATAAAGAAGAGGATATTAGGTCAAAATCTAAAAATTCACTTATGATTGATAAAAAACTATATGGACAAATTCAAAAAGTCTACAGAAAGGGTATTTTAAAATATGAACATAATTGATAAACTATATGAAAGAATCGACAAATTAGGCTTTGTTTGCGTAGGACTTGACACATCTCTTGATTATATACCTGATGTGATTAAGGAAGGAAAATCAACATCTGATGCCTTGTTTGCCTATAATAAGGAAATTATAGATGCAACAAAAGATGTGTGTGCTATCTATAAGCTTCAAATTGCTTATTATGAATCATATGGCTTAGAAGGAATGCTAGCTTATAAAAATACCCTTGATTACCTAAGGGATAATGATTTGCTTAGCATAGGGGATGTTAAAAGATCAGACATAGCAGCCTCTGCAACAATGTATGCTAAAGCTCACTTTGAAGGAGACTTTGAGGTTGACTTTATAACCTTAAATCCATATATGGGTATGGATTCAATTGAGCCTTACGAAAAATATTTAGCATCCGGCAAAAAGGGAGTTTTTGTTTTACTTAGAACTTCAAATCCAGGAGCCAATGACTTTGAAGTCCTAGATGTAAATGGTGAGGAACTATTTTATACAATTGGCGATAGGCTAAAAGAAATTAATGACAAATATATAGGAGAAAATGGCTACGGACCTGTAGGCCTTGTAGTAGGTGCTACCCATAGCCAAGAGGTAGAAAAAATCAGAGAAAGATATAAAAATATGTTCTTTTTAATACCTGGTTTTGGAGCCCAAGCAGCTGATTCTATGAATGTATATAAACTTCTAAATGATTTAAATGCAGGAGTTGTAAATTCATCACGTGCCATCCTTAAAAACTGGATGAATTATGATGATGGCAAAACAAATGTAGGCAAATACGCTAGAGAAAAAACAATAGAAACTTATAAGGAAATATCTAAAAATGCAAACATATAGATCATGCAAAGTTATTGAAAATATTGAGATTGCACCAGGTATTTTACAAATTAGCCTAGATGTAAATCTTAAGGGTAAGCCTGGCCAATTTTTTATGTTAAGGGCAGATTCTTTTAGAGATGACCCTATTCTTGCCAGACCCTTTGGCATATGCGACCAAAGGGAAGATAGGCTGGTTTTCCTATGCCAAGTCGTAGGTAAGGCAACTAAGCTTATAGGCCGACTAAAAAAGGGTGATGATGTATCAGTTCTAGGCCCACTTGGAAATGGATTTTCTTTAAGTAGTGAAAAGAAAATCGCCATAGTAGCTGGTGGAATTGGTGTTGCGCCACTATTGGAACTTGCTAAAAATCTTGATACTAAAGCAGATTTTTATGCAGGTTTTGCCGATGACCCATATTTTGTAGAAAATTTTAAACCTTTTGTAAATAAAATAGTTACAAGTTCTGAAAGGGATGAAAATAAGTTTATCTTAGAAAAGATAAATTTAGATGAATATGACATGATTTATGCTTGTGGTCCAAATCCAATGCTCAAGGCCCTTTGGGATCAAAATACCAAGGCTAAAGTCGAAATATCAATGGAAGCTCATATGGCCTGTGGGATTGGGGCCTGCTTAGGCTGTACAGTAGAAAACAGTGAGGGAGAATTTGTAAGAGTTTGTAAAGATGGGCCAGTATTTGATGCAGAAAGGATATATGGATGAGTTTAAAAGTAAATATAGCTGGAGTAGACTTTAAAAATCCTGTAATAGCAGCAAGTGGTACCTTTGGTTTTGGAGAAGAATTTTCTAATTACATAGATATAAATAAGCTTGGCGGCATATCTTCTAAAGGCCTAACTCTTAAGAAAAATCCAGGCAATCCTGGCATAAGAATATATGAAACACCTGCCGGAATTATGAATTCCATAGGCCTTCAAAATCCTGGTGTAGATCATTTTATAGAAAATGAACTTATTTTTATGAGAAAATACCAACCTGTTGTAATTGCTAATCTTGGAGGCCATTCTTATGATGATTATAGAATTGGGGCAAGCAAATTAGAAGATAGCGATGTCGATATGATTGAGCTTAATATCTCATGCCCCAACCTAAAAGAAGGTGGCATGGCCTTTGGAACAGATCCTCACAAAGCAAAAGAAGTCATAAAACAGGTAAGAAAGGCTACAAAAAAGCCTCTAATAGTAAAATTATCACCAAATGTAACAAGCATAGGTGAATTTGCAAAAATTACTGAAGGTGAGGGAGCTGACAGCATATCACTTGTAAATACCTTTAATGCAATGGCAGTTGACATAAAAAGGAAAAAATTTGTTTTTAATAACAAAACAGCAGGCCTATCAGGTCCTGCAATTAAACCAATAGCTCTAAGGATGACTTATGAAGTAGTAAATGCTGTAAAACTTCCTGTTATTGCCATGGGTGGAATAATGAATGTAGAAGATGCTCTTGAATTTTTGATGGTCGGAGCCAAGGCCATCCAAGTGGGCACAGCTAATTTTAAAAGACTTGAAACAATGATTGATATAGTTGATGGTTTAGAAAAATATTTAGCAGATAATAATATATCTGATATAAATGAGATTATAGGAATATTATAGGAGGAAATTATGGATAGAACTGTAGAATTATTAAAAAAATCTGACGCACTTTTAGAAGGACATTTTATTTTATCAAGTGGAAAGCATTCTGATAAATATGTTCAATGTGCAAAACTTATACAAAATCCTGTTTATTGTCAAGAAGTGGCTGAAATAATTGCAGGAAAAATAAAAGAAGCTGGAATTAAGGTAGACTTATGTGTAGGTCCAGCTATGGGCGGAATAATTATAGCCTATGAACTAGCAAGAGCCCTCGGTGTAGATGCAATCTTTACAGAAAGAGAAAACAATGTGATGACTCTTAGACGTGGTTTTGAAATCAAAGAGGGCCAAAAAGTTATAATCGTAGAGGATGTAATAACTACAGGTAAGTCTTCATTTGAAACCGTAGATGTAATAAATAAGTGCGGGGGAGAGGTAGTAGCTCTAACATCCATCGTGAATAGGTCAAATAAGGATGAGATAAATGGACTCCCTCTAATATCAGCTACAAAGATAGAGGTAAATGCATGGGATCCTGATAATATTCCGGAAAATTTAAAGGATATACCAGCTGTAAAACCAGGCTCAAGAAAGTTCTAATCTTGATAATTAGGTCATTAAGGATATAATTTTATTATAATGATATATTAAAGGAGACTTATGATATATAAAAAGAATATATTTAGTAGTCTTATATTTTTAATGGCAATAGTCATATCCTTTATAAATTTTGCAAAAATTTCTTATGCTGATAAGGCTAAAAAGCCCACAAAAGATTCTCTGCTTGATGGTCTTAGGCAAATTTCAGCAGAAACTTACAATCTAAAAGATATGAGAGATATAAGATTTAATAAATTAAAAAAAGACCTTGAAGAATTTAGAGACAAGGGCTCAGCAAAAATATCAGAAAAAAATTATTTCTATCTCTTAAATCCTACTAATTTTACAGCCGAAGAATTAGAGTGGGGCCTTGCAGGTACAAACCTTAAGTCCTTGGGAAAGGATTTTAAAGAAGTTAGTGAAGGTGTAGAAATAAATCCAATATTACTTATGGCTATGGCTAAGCATGAAACTGGAAATGGTACAAGTGAGCTTTACAAGAATAAGAAAAATCTTTTTGGATTCAATGCCTATGATTATGATCCATACAATCAAGCTACAGACTTTGAAAATGAGAGAGCATCTATTGATACAGTAGCAAAACATTTAAAAAACGAATACCTCAATAAAGAAGGTAAGTTTTATAATGGTGTTTCTACCTCTGGAATTGGTACACTTTATGCAACTGACAAAGATTGGTCTAAAAAGGTAGATTGGATGATGATAGAAGTAGCCCAGGCTATGATTAAAGCTTATGAAGCTTATGACTGATTATTAAGAAAGGAATAATAATGAATACTAGAGATTATTTAAATGGAATATCTACGGATGGATATGAATTTTTTGGAGCTCATAAGAGAAAATCAAATGATTATATTTTTAGACTTCTAGCACCGAATGCAAAAGAAGCTTATATTGCTGGAGACTTCAATAAGTGGGAGAAGACTCCTATGCGTAAATATAGCACGGGAGTCTTTTCTGTAACAATTGAAAATGCTAAAAATCTTGATGAATATGAATATGAAATTATTGATAAGGATGGTAATTCTTACAAAAAACTAGATCCTTATTCCAAAAAAATCAATCTAGATGAGGGTACATCCTTTATTCTTGATGAAGGCTATAAATTTAAATATAAGAAATCTAAAAATGAAGCTAAAAATATATACCAAATTCATCTAGGAGCTATGTTCAGATCTAACAAGGACAAATCCAAAATCTATGATCAAATAGTTAAACATGCCAAAGAAAATAATTTTTCTCATGTTCAGCTTATGCCAATAAGTGAATATAAAAATTATAAGCAAATGGGATATTCTTCTATAGGGCATTTTGCATTTTCTTCCAGATATGGAGATTTAAAAGACTTTAAAGAATTTGTAGATAAATTACACAAAGAAAAAATCGGAATAATTGTTGAGCTTGATATAGCTGAGTTTGATCCAGACTTTCTTTATCTAGATAGATTTGATGGAACAAACTCATACAACTATGATTATGATAATATCAAATATAATTATTTTGGAGCTATAAATTTTGACCCTACAAAAGAATTGGTAAGATCTTATATTTTATCTTTAGTTGAATATTATACTAAGGTACTAAATATTGACGGAATTTTCTTCCCATCAGCTGAAAATATGATTTTTTGGCAAGGGGACAGGAATAGGGGAATAAATCAAGAGTGGTTAGACCTTATTAACCAAATAAATGATTTAATTAAAGCAAATAAGTCCTTTTCAATAGGTGGAATTAATGGAAGTTATGATGGTTTAGATTTAAGTTTTGATTATATTTTTGATAGTAGATTTAAAAATATGATTGAATTATTTAAAACAGAGCCTATAAATCGAGCAAATTTTCAAGCTTATGTTAGAGCTTTGATAGCAAATGATACTTATAAGATTATCCATGGTTTTTCATATGTAGATAGCATTGTAAATGAAGCTAGTCTTGCAATGAAGATGTATTCTCATGATAGAAAATTTGAACAGCTAAAGACTCTTTTAACCTTCTTATACAGCTTAAAATCCACCAAGACTATCTTTATGGGGGATGAATTAGCAGATTTTGATACTTTTTCAATATATGATGAATTTACTTATGAAAAATTTGACCAATACCAAATCAAATTCAATGATTTTTATAAGGATTTAACACAATTATTTATAAATAATAAATCTTTAAGTAATACAGATTCAGATGTTAATATATTAGATATAGAAGGTTACAGCTTATATGCCTTTGAGAGAACTTATAAGAATGAAATATTACTAGTCATAACAAACTTTACAGATATTGAATATAAGATTAATGCTCCATATGATTTAGAAGAATTGATAAATACTGATGATTTAAAATATATGGGAGATGGCAATACAAATGGGCTTATAAAAAGAGGAGAGGATATCAGGTTAGCTCCTTATAACTCTGCAATTTTCAAAATTAAATAAATTCAAAAACTCCAAATCTCTTTTATTTATATAGAGATTTGGAGTTTATTTTTATAACTTTCTTTCAACTAATTCATATTCTCTTTCTATATTATGAGCAACTTGAGTAAATCTCTCGAGTACAGTTTTTCTAGATATAATTCCTAAAAAATATCCATTTTTAAGGGTCACACATACAAAGTTATTATCTATTAAAAGCGAGATTACATCTTCAAGCTTATAATTATCAAAAACAATTGGTACCTTTTGATTCATAACTTGACTTACCCTAAGTTTATTAAGTTTATCTTCATCAAAAAGAGATAAGTTATCAAAACTAGTTACTATATTTGATATTGAAATAAGACCCCTTACGCAGTTATCATCATCTACAACCGGTATTATTTGGTAACCTGAGTTAGATAAAACAAGAACAGCATGAAGCAAAGTATCTTCTTGATTAACTACTGCTACAAGGGATGAATCTATCATTAAGTTAGGCGTAGGTCTATTAAATAGCTTTTCAAAATTTTTTCCTATCAATTTTCCCTCCTTAGTTTCTTATATAATTATTATATCACTTTTTATGCAAATAAAAAAACTTCAGACCAATCAAAAAGTTTTAGTCTGAAGTATATGTAAGCACACCTAGCATCGAACAATTAACATAATATAGTGTCAAATATATCCGACTCATGATAGGTTGCCTTACGGCACACAGAAGTGGCTGCTTAATGCTGCTAGGTTCCCCTCCTGACATGGTTCGCAGTCTCCTGTTGCGTAAGATCTATCAATCAACACCGCATATATTAGTCTTTTAATCTGCTAAAAGCCCTCCACTAGGAATTAAACCCTGCTGTAGCGGATTGCAGGTTACAAGGCACCGCTAGTTCCCCGTCTAGTGCATGGCGGAGAGCATGGGATTTGAACCCATGATACAAATAAACTGTATACACGATTTCCAATCGTGCTCCTTCAACCACTCGGACAGCTCTCCATACTACAATAACTTACTATACCCCAAAGATCCTACATTGCAAAGTGAAAATATTACCATAAATATAAGAATCTATGGTATAATAAATAAGATAGAAAGGAAAGGTATGGCAAAAGCTTTATATAGACAATATAGACCAAAGACCTTCGATGAAGTTCTTGGTCAAGATAAAGTCGTAAATGTTTTAAAAAATCAGCTAATAAACAATAACTTTTCTCACGCTTATCTTTTTGCTGGAGAAAGGGGTTGCGGAAAAACTTCAGCAGCCAAAATCTTTGCAAAGGCCATAAATTGCCTTCATCCCAAAGATGGTTCTCCCTGCCTAGAATGCGAAAATTGTAAGGCTATAGAAGATGAATCAACACTCGATGTAGTAGAAATGGATGCTGCTAGTAATAGAAGAATAGATGATATTAGAAATCTAAAAGATAATGTGATTTATCCACCTTCTAAACTAAAGTATAAAGTCTACATAATAGATGAGGCCCATATGATTACCAGAGAGGCTTTTAATGCCCTTCTTAAAATTATGGAAGAGCCACCAAAACATTTAGTTTTTATTCTTGCTACTACAGAAATTGATAAGATTCCAAAAACAATTTTGTCGAGGGTACAAAAGTTTGAATTTAACAAGATTGATTCTGTAAAAATAAAAGAACAGATAAATATTATTTTAAAAGATAAAGATATAGAAATGGAAAATGAGGCCATCGACTTAATTATAAGAAAGGCGAAAGGAGCTATGAGGGATGCTTTAAGCATCTTAGACCAGGTCTTATCTTTTAATAATAAAATATTTAAACTAAAAGATGTTGAATTCATTCTAGGGTCTGTAGATTTTAAAAAAATTGATAAGCTGATAAATGAAATTATCATAAAAGATCAAAAATCAAGTTTAAAAACTCTGACACTTATAAGAGAAGATGGAAAATCTAATCTTGATATTCTAGAAGCTCTAATAAACTTCTATAGGGATATGATGATTCTAAAGACTACAGAAGATGAATCTATATTTGAAAATGAAGAAAGGCTTAAATTAATACAGGAAAAGATTGATAAGATTGATCTATCAAGAATTTTAACAAGTTTAGATATCTTAAACGAATATGCTAATAAACTTAGACTTTCATCTAATACTGATATTCTCTTAGATGTGCTTATTTTAAGGCTAATAGATACAGTAGACACTAATAATATAGAAAGCAGAGTGTCAAAACTAGAAAGAAATAGAGAATCAAATATAATAGATTTGGTAAATAATATAATAGAAAATAAATTAAAGAATTATAAACCTGTTATAAAACCTATTGAATCTAGCATAGAAAAACCTACTCTAGATTCTAAAGATGAAGAAAATATTCCAATAACTAATGAAAAAACAGAAGAAAAATCTAATTCTAAATCATATATTAGGCTTTCTAAAGATCAGGAAAATGCTCTGATTGATATCATAGTTGCAAGTTCAGGGACTATGCTAAATACTTTATTTAATCAAGAAGGTCTTAATTATTTGTATATAGGTGAAAAGTTAAGTCTTAATATTAAAGACGAGTTTTATTTTTTCTTTTTAGATAGCAAAAGAGAAGAGATTGAGGAAAAATTAAGAGATTTATTAGAAAAAGATATAAGTTTTAATATTGAAGTAGTTAGTGAACATATTAGCGAAAAAACACAATCTAAAAATCAAGATAAAACTATAGAGAAATTGCAAAATATATTTAATAATGAATTAATAATAAAATAGGAGGAAAATAATGGCAAGAAATTTTAGAGGCGGCATGCCAAATATGAATAACATGATGAAACAAGTTAAGAAGATGCAAGAGGAAATGGAAAAAGCCCAACAAGAATTAGAAGAAAAAGAATTTACTGCAAGCGCAGGGGGCGGGGTAGTAGAAGCTACAGTGACTGGCAAGAAAGTAGTTACATCAATAAAAATTAATCCTGATGTTGTAGATCCAGAAGATGTGGATATGCTTCAAGATTTAATCATGGTTGCTATCAATGATGCAAACAACCAAGCGGATAAATTCAATGAAGAAAATATGGGCAGATTAACAGGTGGCATAAATATACCTGGTTTAATGTAATGGCCATCCTACCCGAATCATTAAACAACTTAATAGAGCAATTTCAAAAATTACCCACAATTGGTAGAAAAAGTGCGGAAAGACTTGCCATGAGTATAGTCGATGAAGATATAAAAAGTGTAAAAGACTTCTCAGACAGCCTTATGGAAGTTAAAAATAGGATTCACCATTGCAAGATTTGCGGAAATTTAACAGAAGATGATGTGTGCTCAATTTGCAAGGATTTTACAAGAGATGAAGAATACTTATGCATAGTAGAAGATGTAAGAAACCTAATAGCAATTGAAAAATCCGGAGCCTATAGGGGAAAATACCATGTTTTAGGAGGACTTATATCGCCATCAGATGATATAGGCCCAGATAAGTTAAACATAGATAAGCTCCTAGAAAGGCTTGATAATGAAGATATTAGAGAGATAATCCTTGCAATTTCTTCAACAATAGAAGGTGAGACAACTATCCTTTTTATCACTAATTTACTTAAAGGTAGAGATATTAAGATAAGTAAGATAGCACAAGGAATTCCAGTCGGTTCACAATTAGAATATTTTGACCAACTGACCCTTGAAAGAGCTCTAGAAGATAGGAGAAATATAAGTGAATAGCTTTAAAAAAATAATAGCACTAATAATTCCTCTTCTAATATTAACATCATGTTTAAAAAAAGATAAGATAGACGAGCAAACACAAAAAGAGATTATAAATGTAGAAAAAAAACCTGTATCAAGCAAGATTGACGTAAAAACCACTAGTTTTGCAGCATCAATAATTTTAGATGACTTGTCAAAGAAAGATAATAATGACTATGCCATTGATCTAGTCAAAGATTATTCATCAATAGAAACACTTGACTTTGATGTAGCTGTCATACCAGCTTATGAACTTGTAAACTTATACAAAAAAACAGATCATTCAATAAAGCTTGCAGCAATTACTTTACTAAATGATATATATATTATAGGTGATAGGCAGGTAAATGGCCCTGCTGATCTTAAAAATTCTACAATAATGATGCCAAATATGAACGAGTCAATGAATAAGATGGTTGAGTCAAAACTTAGTCTAGCGAAGACTTTTTTGAAGGTAAGTGTTGAAACTTACCTAAGTCAGAAAGAGGTACTCAGCAATCTAAAACAAATGGACAAGGTCTTTGCATTCTTATCTGAGCCCTATTATTCAAAGGCTATAGAAGAAAAGAATTATTATCTTTACGATCTAAGACAGATTTTATCTTTCTTACCTAATTCAGATATTGAATCAAGTGGAGATTATTTATCTGAGGTCATTGTTGTAAATAATAATTTCCTAAAAGATAATAAAGAAAGCTTTGATAATTTTCTAAAACAATTTAAGGAAAGTCAAGAAAATATTAGCCAGTCAACAGTTATATCAAAAAATATAATAGACAATTATGATATTACAAATGCTGATGCCATTGATATTTATAATAAAATGGAAAATGTATTTATCACTTCTGATACAATGAAAGGTGTATTCCAGTTATATATGGATAGGCTAGAGGGCCTTGATAAAAATATATTTTCTGGAAATAGACCATCAGATGATATTTATTACTTAAATTAAGACTGCTAGGGATGTAGCTCATCCTTAGCAGTTTTTTAGTTTGAAAATTCCTAAAATAGTGCTTGGAAAGATTTTCCCATAAAAATAAACCTTGAAATTCAAGGTTTAAAATCTTTGGTGGAGATGACGAGAATCGAACTCGTGTCCGTGATAGCCTCACTTAAGACATCTACAAGCTTATTAAGTTTTAAGATTTCGCATAAAAAATAAAAAACTTACAAAAAGCTTTTATGCTAGCTTCATAGTACTAAATATAACTCAAAGCTTTGTTATATCAGTTGTCGTTTAATTATGAAACGAATATTAAACCAACGACAAGCCTAATATTCATTGCTATCCTATTGACTAGGCAGCTAGTGCGAAGTTTGCTTCGCTATTGTTATTTGCGTTTATATTTAATTATCAATTTACGTTTTGATTTACGACTTGCAATCAAAAGCTCTTCAATCACGTCGAAACCAAGGCATCCCCATGTAATACAATTATACTAATAATATAAGTCTTGTCAAAAACAGGGATTTTATGTAAAATATAAGTAGAGAAAAGGTTTTCTAGTTATAATCTTAAAAATTGGGTATAAATAGAAAAAGAACTTAAATCATAAATCTAGGAGGTCTTATGAGAAACGCAAATAATACCGCAGCAATGCTTTTAGCTGGTGGTCAAGGTTCAAGGCTTAAAGCTTTGACAAGGGAAATGGCAAAACCTGTTGTACCTTTTGGTGGTAAATACAGAATTATTGACTTTGCACTTAGTAATTCAACCAATAGTGAGATTAAGGATATAGGTGTTTTAACCCAATATAAACCTCAACTACTTAACGAGCACCTAGGAATCGGTACAGCCTGGGATTATGATAGAAATTTCGGTGGTTTAAGAATCCTAACACCATACTATACAGAAGAAGGCGGTAGATGGTTTGAAGGAACTGCTTCAGCTATTTATGAAAATATAAATTATCTTGATCAAGTAAATCCGGAATACGTACTTATTTTATCAGGTGACCATATTTATAAGATGGACTATAGAAAACTTCTTGATGTTCACAAAAAGAAGGGTGCAGATGCAACTATAGCTGTAATGGAAGTTGATTGGGATGAGGCTAGCAGATTTGGTATTATGAATACCGATGAAAATGATAAAATTGTTGAATTTGAAGAAAAACCAGAAAATCCAAAATCTAACTTGGCTTCAATGGGTATTTATATTTTCAATTGGAAAGTATTAAGAAAAGAATTAATTGAAGATTACGAAAACAAAGAATCTACAAATGACTTCGGCCATGATATTATACCTAAAATGTTAAACCAAGGATCTCCTCTATATGTTTATAAATTTGACGGATACTGGAAAGATGTAGGTACTGTAAGAAGTTACTGGCAAGCAAACCTAGATCTTATTGACCCAAATAACGAACTAGATATATATGATGATAATTGGAGAATATATACCAAGTCTCAAAACCTTCCACCTCATAGGGTTGGTCTAAAGGCAGAACTAACAGATACACTTGTAAACGAAGCATGTATAATAGATGGAAAGGTAAACCATTCTGTATTATTCTCAGATGTTGTGATAGAAGAAGGTGCAGAAGTTTATAATTCAGTTTTACTTAACGGTGTAAAGATTAAATCTGGAGTTAAAATATATAATGCTGTTGTAGCGGAAGATATGGAGATTTCTGAAGACATAGGCAAAGAAAACGATGATAAAGTTTATCTAGTCAGCAGTGAAGGCATAGAGGAGGAATAATATGGGAAGCGTTGTAGCATTAGTATATAGTTCAGATTTTAATGAACAAAATTATGGACAGTTGTGTAAATATAGACCTGATTATATGCTACCATTTGGTGGTAGATATAGAATAATTGACTTTGCTTTATCAAACTTAGCAAATTATGATGTAAATAGGGTTGTTCTTTATGCTGGAAGTAAATTAAGAAGTCCTCTAGACCATATAGGCAATGGTAAAAGCTGGGAATTAAATAGGAGAAATGGCGGTTTGATGCTAAATCCAGTAAATCCTGATGCTAAACATCCTTGCAGTGAAGTTGAGACATATTATGACACTATTAAATATTTCCAAGACCATGAGTTTGATTATGTATACATTAAAAATCCTATGTATATATCAAAACCAGATATAAATGATGCAAAGGAAAAGATGGAAGAAGAGAATTTGGATTGTTTAATCTTTTCAAACAAGACAATAGATAAAAATGGTGAGTATTTAAATCAAGCTATTATAAATTCTGACACCGAAGGAAAACCTGAAAATGTGGGTGTGAATTTAGGAATAACCGACGAAATAGATTTATTTTTAGGCTCTATAATGATGAAAAAAGATAGCTTCCTAAGAGTATTAAGACATTCTATGCAAAATAACAGTACAAATTCAATGCTTGCAGCTATCTTTGATTATCCAGGAAAATTAAATATTGATTTCTATAGACAAGAAAAAGAATTTGAAATAATAAAAGATATAAATTCATTCTACGAAGCGAATATGAAATTGCTAAATAAAGAAATTTTTGATAAACTATTCTATGAAGATGGTCTAGTATACACCAAGTCTAAGGATGAGCCATCAACATCTTACACTAAAAATTGCGAAGTTAAAAATTCGTTAGTAGCAAATGGAGCTATAATTGAAGGTGAAGTTGAAAACTCCATCATCTTTAGAGGGGCCAAGGTTGGTAAAGGAGCGATAATTAGAAATTCTATTATTTTCCAAGATACAACTATAGAAGATGGTGCTATCCTAAACTTTGTAATAACTGATAAGGGAACAGAAATTGGACACGATGTAAGGTTATTTGGTAATAGATCAAATCCTTACCTAACAAATAAAAACGAATCACTTGAACTAAGGAGCTAAAAATGAATATACTTTTTCTTACTAGTGAATCAGTACCATTCATAAAAACAGGGGGCCTAGCAGATGTTGCTGGTGCCCTTCCTAAAGAACTTAAGAAAAAAGGCGTAGATATTAGAGTGGTTTTACCTCTCTATAAGAAAATCTCTGAAAGCTACAGAGAAAAGATGGAAAAAATAACTGAATTCTATGTAGATTTAGATTGGAAACACCAGTATGCAGGTGTTTATCAACTTGAATGGGATGGTGTAACATATTACTTTATGGATAATCTTGAATATTTTGATAGGGATGGGCTCTATGGTTTTGGAGATGATGCTGAAAGATTTATATTCTTCTCAAAAGCATGTACCCTATTGCCTAAAGAAATAAACTTCAAACCAGATATTATTCATTCAAATGATTGGCACACAGCCATGGTGAATGTATTTGTAAACGATTATAGAATTGGTGATCCTTATTACGATGATATAAGAACCCTATTTACAATCCACAACCTTAAATACCAAGGTGTATTTGATTCTGAAAACCTAAGATTAGCAGGTCTTGATGGTAGATACTTCAATGAAAATGACCTTAAATTTTATGATGCAATAAATTTTATTAAGGGAGGTATAATCCATGCCACCCATGTAAATACAGTATCTGAAAATTATGCAAGAGAAATCCAATATCCATTCTATGGTGAGGGCCTAGACGGGGTCATAAGACAATATAATTATAAACTAGATGGTATCGTAAATGGAATAGACTTTGATGTTTGGAATCCAAAAACTGACCAAAATCTTGCTAAAAATTATGATGTAGATTCAATTGATGATAAATACGCTAATAAAGCCTATCTACAAGAGCTCTACGGCCTTCCAGTAAGGGAAGACGTTCCAGTTTTAGGGATTGTATCAAGACTTAACGAAATGAAGGGTCTAGACTTAGTAAGGTATATATTAGATGAGTTATTGCAAGAAGATATTCAGCTAGTAGTATTAGGTACAGGTGATTATACTTATGAAGAGATGTTTAAATACTTTGAATGGAAATATCCTGACAAGGTAGCAGCAAGAATATATTATTCTGATAAGGAATCACATGATATTTATGCAGGTTGTGACTTCTACTTGATGCCATCAGTATCTGAACCATGCGGTATTAGTCAGCTCATAGCAATGAGATACGGTACTTTGCCAATTGTTAGAGAAGCAGGTGGATTAAAAGATACAGTTATACCTTACAATGAATATACTGGTGAAGGAACAGGATACTCCTTTGAAAATATAAATGCTCATGAGCTATTATTTTCTATTAAAAATGCTATAAATGTTTATAATACAAATAAAGATGCACATAGAAAATTAATAACAAATGCTATGAATCAGAGAAATGATTGGGAGATGTCCTCAGAAAAATACTTAAAATTATACGAAGAGATAAAAGCTTAAGAGAAAAGATGAAAACGAATAAGGAATTAATTATAAAGAGGATACAAAGTTTTTTGTATTCTCTTTATGCGAAAAACATTGAAAATGCAAGAGTTAATGAGGTCTATGATTGCTTATGTAGGTATATGATGGAAGTAATCGGAAAAACTTGGGTTAAATCTAAAAAAATCCAAAAGGATTTAGATTATTATATCCTAAGTTTTGAATACCTACCTGGCAAATTAATCGATAGAAACATTCATAGATTAAAAATTAAAGATGAAATTGTTAAAGCCCTTGATGAAATGGGATTTGATTTTGATGAGGTTCTTGCGTATGAAAAGGAAGCGGATTTAGGTATAGGTGATATAGGAATAGGATCCTCTGCTTTGATAAATGAATTAGCCAACCACAATAAAAGAGCTGTGGCCTATGCACTAAGATATGAAAATGGCAATTTGAAGCAAAAAATTGTAGATGGAAGACAGGTTGAGTATTCTGATTTTTGGCTTGAACAAGGGTCAAACTGGGAACATAAGAAATCTTTCTCCTACATACTAGATATAGATGGTAGAAAGAACAAAACTATTGCTTATGATATGCCAATCTTAAGTGACGATGCAAGTTTTGTAAACACTCTTAGACTTTTTAAGTCAGAGGCTCTAGAGGCAATTAACATCGAAGATTTTTCTAGAGGTGATTTTTTAAAAGCCTATGATGATTACGTAAATATTAACTCTATAAATAAATTTCTATATATAGATGATTCCACTTATGAAGGAAAACTTCTTAGATTGAAGCAAGAATACTTTTACTCTGTAAGTTCGATTAGAGATATATTTAGAAGGCAAATTAAAAAACACGGTTATATTGAAAATATCGAAAAGAATATAAAGATATTTTCGCATGATATACACCCAACTCTTGCTTTGGTAGAATTTATAAGGCTACTTGTAAAAGAATATGACTATTCTTTGGATAAAGCTATAAATATTTCTAGAATAGTTTTTGATCATGTTGCTTTCTCAATTACAGATGATGGGGTTGAAAATTATGATGTAGAAATGCTTAGAAGGGTAAATCCTGAAATAATGGATATGATTTTTGAGATACAAAAATACCTTCAAATAAAAGATAATGAGGCTAGCATCATAAAGGATGGCAGTGTTAGTTTTAGAAATATTAATAAATATCTATCAAATAAATACAATTACCTTTCAAAAATAATATCTGATAGTAGGAAAAATGATATAAATCATTCTTACCTAAATTATGGGACGGATAGGATATTATATAGTGAGTCCGGCAATACAGACCTTTTATATACATTGAAAGAGTACGGTATTAACTCGCTTTCTTATGAAGAAATCAAGAAAATAAATAAACTTAAAAACAATGAGGACTTCATTAGGTCTTTGGATAAAGTAAAGTATAGTAATAAAGGTAAGCTTGCGAAAATTGCAAAAGAATCAACTTCTGATCTAATTAATCCATACTCTATGGTAGATGTTCAGATATCTCTAATGCATGAAAGTAAAAGACAAATACTAAATTGTTTAGCAATAGCCTACAAGTATTACATGCTAAAATATAATAGCAATTTAAGACTTACACCTACGACCTATGTGTTTTCAGGTAAGGCCAATGAAGGTTATTTCATGGCAAAAGAAACTATAAAATTCATCCTAGCCCTTAAGAAGATGATTGATAAAGATAAATTCATTAGGGAAAAGATAAAGATTGTATTTTTTGAAGATTTGGACGTTGAGAAAGTTAAATTTCTGCTAGCAAGCGCAGATATTTATACTAATCTAACATTAGCAAATCTAGACAATCAGAATTTTCATATATTAAATGCTATATTTAATATGTCAAATATCTTAACTTCAAAGGGAGGCATAGTAGATAATCTTAAACAGAAGAATTCATTTTATCAGTTTGGACCAGAATTTAAAGATTTGGAAAAAATGAATAAAGAAAATTCTTACAATGCAAATGAATTTTATTATAATAGTGAAGTTGTTAAATTTACAATAGATAATCTTCTAAATGAGGACTATTCTAATTTCCCTTATAACTTCAAATTGATCTATGATCAACTTCTTATGTATAATGATTCTTTTAAAATATTTTATGATTTGGAAGAGTTAATAAATACAAGAAAAATCATAGAAAAAGATTATTTGAATGTAAATAAGTGGGTTAATAATGAGCTGGAAAACATATTATGGGCGAATAATTTTAGATTGGATGATGTAATTAATAAAGCCTATGACTTTAACACAAGAAAAAATAAATTTAACTTATGAAGATATAAAAGATATAAAATTAGGAGCAAATTATAATAAATCATACACAGAGTTTAGGGTCTTTGCTCCAAATAGAAACAAGATTGACCTAGTATTAACTGATGATTATAAAAAAGTTAGAAGAGACATTTACCCCTTAAAAAAAGATGATATGGGTGTATTTTCTCTAAGGCTTGAAGGTGATTTTAATGGATATTTCTATAATTATATAATAGAAGATGAATTTGAAGTAACAGATCCATATTCATATTCGGCATCAATAAATTCACTTTATTCAGCTGTGGTTGATTTAAAAGAAACAGATCCCGAAGGATTTAGAAATCTTGATATACCAAATATTGAAGAAAATGATGCTATCATTTATGAGATGAGCATAAAAAACTATACAGCAGATAAGTCAAGTGGAGTTTTTAATAGGGGTAAATATTTAGGACTTACTGAGAGAAGCACTAGCTATAAAAATATTAAAACAGGTCTTGATAATATTCTTGAACTTGGTATAAGTCACGTTCAGATTTTACCTTTTTATGACTTCATAACAGTTGATGAGAGAAGCGATGCATTTTTTGATGACGATAATTACAATTGGGGATATGATCCAGAATTATATTTCGTGCCAGAAGGGTCTTTTGCATCTGACCCATATGATCCAAAATCAAGAATAAGGGAAGCAAAAAATATGGTTAAATCTTTCCATGAAAATGGAATAGGAGTAATCATGGATGTAGTTTTTAACCACACCTACAAAACCGTAGACTCAAATTTAAATACCCTTGCTCCTAGCTACTACCATAGGGCAAATCCCGATGGATCATTTTCAAATGGATCAGGATGTGGTAATGAAGTTGCAAGTGAGAAACCATTTGTAAGAAAGCTAATAATAGATTCTTTACTTTATTGGGCCAAGGAATATAAGATTGATGGTTTTAGATTTGATTTGATGGCCTTAATTGATTTAGATACAATTAAACTTGCCATTAAAGAACTTAGGAAGATTAATCCAAATATACTAATATATGGTGAGCCTTGGATGGCTTTAGGAACTACTTTAAGCCCTGATTTACAAATCTGGAAGGGGGCACAAAGGTCAAATAAATTTGGTGTTTTTAACGATACTTTTAGGGATGCTATAAAGGGAGATGCAAACTCATACGGTAGAGGCTATATTCAAGGTATCTATTCACTAAAAAAGGAAATTGAATTAGGAATAGCAGGATCAATAAACTATTCAGAAGATAGGATAGGCTTTGCAGATGACGCTAGTGAGACAATTAACTACTTTAACTGTCATGATAATTTAATCCTATTTGATAAATTATCGATATCGCTAGATAGCACAGAAAATATTGATTCTTATGTCAAATTAGCAATGGCTATAGTCATGCTATCTTTTGGCAAACCATTTTTATACGAAGGTAATGAGTTTAATCACAGCAAGAAAAATGATTCAAACTCATATAATTCACCTCTATCTATAAATGCTATCAACTGGCAAGAGAAGGAAGCCAATTACGACGTATTTAATTACACAAAAGAACTAATAAACTTAAGGAAGTCAATAGATGTATTCTCTCATACAAGTGAGGAATTCATAAGGAAGAAATTAAAGTTCATTGATGATTTAGACGACTCAATTGTTGGCTACCTACTAGATAGTGAGTATTTAATTTTCATTAATGCCAATTGTAATGACATGTATATAAGTGCAGAAACTTTAAAGTCATCTATAGAAGATATAAATTCTAAAAAAATTGAAAAAGTTTTTGATAAAGAGGGTAAGAATAATATAGGTATTGATATAGAAAGTGGACTAAGTTTAGATTCACTATCAGTAAATGTATATAAAATAGGAGAAGCAGATGGACTATAAGAAAAATTTTGAAACTTGGTACAAGGATGATAGGTTTGATGAAGAAACTAGAAAAGAGCTAGAATCAATCAAAGATAATGATGAAGAAATCAAAGATAGGTTTTATCAATCTTTAAAATTTGGTACAGCAGGTCTTAGGGGAAAACTAGGTGCTGGCACTAACAGGATGAATAATTATATGGTAGCTCAAGCAACCCAAGCTTTTGCAGATACAATCTCAGAAGGTGGGGAAGAAGCCAAAAAACGTGGTGTAGCAATTGCTTATGACGTTAGACATATGTCAAAAGAATTTGCGAAGATTACTGCTGAAGTATTTGCTGCTAATGGAATAAAAGTTTATATCCACAAAGAAATTCAACCAACACCAGTATGCTCATTTACTATAAGAGAGCTTAATTGCGTTGCAGGTGTAATGGTAACAGCTTCACACAACCCAAGAGAATACAACGGTTATAAGGCTTATAATGAAGAAGGCAGCCAAATAATGGATGAGACTGCTAACAAGATTTTAGGCTATATCGCAGATCACCAAGACTTTTTTGAAATAAAAAGACTAGACTTTGAAAAGGGTCTTGAAGATGGAATAATCGAATATGTAAGTGATGAACTTATAGAAAAATATGTATCACTAATCAAAGATTGTACAATCCATGATGAAGGCATAGATAAAAATATCAGTGTTGTTTATTCTCCATTAAATGGAACTGGAAATAAACTAGTTAGAAGAATACTTAAGGAAAGAGGATTTACAAATATTCACGTAGTAAAAGAACAAGAAAATCCTGACCCTGACTTTACTACAGTTGGTTATCCAAACCCTGAAGATCCAAAAGCTTTCAAATATTCAGAAAAATTAGGAATAGAAACTAAGGCAGAATTATTACTTGCCACAGACCCGGATGCAGATAGGTGTGCTGTAGAAGTATTAGATAAAGATGGAAGCTATAAGTTCCTAACTGGTAACCTTATAGGCTCACTACTTACAAATTATGTCTTATCTGGCCTATCTGAAAAAGGTGAACTTCCAGAAAATCCTGCAGTTGTAAAATCAATAGTTACTACAGATTTAGTTGCACCAATTGCAAAAAAATATGGAGTTGCTAAATACGATGTCTTAACCGGATTTAAAAACATTTATGATAAGGCTAACGAACTAGAAAGAGAAAATACAGGTAAATTTGTATTTGGTTTTGAAGAATCAATTGGATATAACTACAAAGATTTTGTAAGAGATAAAGATGCTGTTAACTCTGCTATGTTGATAACAGAAATGGCTGCTTACTATAAGAGCCAAGGTAAATCTTTAATTGACGTAATTAATGAAATTTACGAAGAACATGGATATTATTCAAACGAAGTTGTATCAATCACACTTGAAGGTGTAGATGGTCAAGAAAGAATAGCTAGAATAATGTCTGAAGTTAGAGAAAATCCTATCAAAGAAATTGGTGGAGATAAGATTGATAGCTTAATTGATTATCAAAATGATGATACTGGACTACCAAAATCTAACGTATTAAAATACTTCTTCGAAGATGGATCTTGGGTAACACTTAGACCATCAGGCACAGAACCAAAAATCAAAATCTATGTTAACTCTATAGCTTCTAGTATGGATAAGGCAAAAGCCAAAAAAGATACTATTATTAAATTCATGGAAGATATAATAGATTCTATCCATTAAATATAAGGCCTCAGGTTTATCCTGAGGTTTTTCTATTTTATACTTGAAATTAGGATTAAAATATCATAATATATAGCCAAGGAGTATTAAATATATGGAAAACTTTTTTAATCTTATTGATAAAATATTTTCGATAAATGTATTTGGAAATTTAACTTTATATCAATTATTATCAACAATATTAAAGTATCTCTTTGTTTTTGTTGTTTTTTATTTCATATATTCTATTATCAGAATTATATATTACGATGTAAGAACAACACTAAAAAAAGAACAAGAATATGATGCATATCTAAACCTAATAAATAAATATGATGGCTTTAATTTTGAAGTTCAAGAATATTATTTTTTGGGAGAAAATAACACAATAGGGCGTGATAAGAAAAATACAATAGAAATAAATGATAAATATCTTTCTAAGTTTCATGCTAGAATCTTGCAAGATGAGGATATGTATTTTCTAGAAGATTTAAAATCTGCTAATGGAACATATTTAAATGATGAGAGAATTGAAGATGCCATAGAACTAAAATCGGGAGATGTAATCAGACTTGGCTCCTTAAAATTCTTATTTGAACAGGATGAAAAAGATGTTTAAGAAATTAGATAATCCAGAAAAATCAATGGTACACTCCAGAGCTAAGGCAAACATCTTATTATTTATATTTGAGTTTTTGAGTTTATCCTTGGCTATGATTTTTAATATAGAAAACTTGACTAATATTGATTTTTATACCTATATAGCCATATTGATAGTTACCTTGCTGGTATCATTTTTAGTAGATAAGTTTACAAAGTCTGATAATATATTGTTATTGATTGTAAATATGTTATTTTCAATTGGTGTTGCAATAATTTATAGACTTGACCCAAAGCTTGGCAGAAGACAGTTACAATTTTATTTAGCTGGAGTAGTTTTATTTTTCCTCACCTACTTTATCTTAAAATCATTTAAGTTTTGGGATAAATTGATTTTGTTTTATGCTGGCGTGTCAATAGTCTTGTTTATTCTAACTCTTGTATTTGGTACTTATTTAGGTGGGGCAAAGAACTGGATTGTTATTAAAAATATAATTACAATACAACCATCAGAGTTTATAAAAGTACCTTTGGCCTTTTTCATAGCTAGTTTTTATGCAAATTTCAATAAAATTAGCTTAAAACCATTTGGAAGATACTTTATGAATTTTATAATTTATGTCTTTATAGGATTTTTATTTCTTCAAAAAGACTTGGGAACTGCGCTTATATTTTTTGGTACACTTATAGTAAGTCAGTTTGTATATGAAAAAGATAGAAGATTAATATTTATCAATATGTTCTTTATGATAATAGGTTCAATAGTGGCTTATTTTCTATTTGGCCATGTTAGGATAAGAGTAAGCACTTGGCTTGATCCTTGGTCAGATATAAATGTTACAGGCTATCAGATAACCCAAGCCCTCTTTGCTACAGCAAGCGGTGGACTATTTGGTACTGGTATAGGCTTAGGTCATCCTGATTATGTGCCGGTTGCTGAGTCTGATTTCATCTTCTCTGCGATTTGTGAAGAGATGGGCATTTTCATGGGGATTGGTGTTGTCTTATTATTTATGATTCTAGTATACAGGGCCTTAAAAATTTCTTTGACCCAGCAGGTAAAATTCTACTCAGTCCTTGCTTTTTGCATAGGAGTATTATTTGCCTTGCAAACCCTAATAATACTAGGGGGAGTACTTAAGATAATTCCACTTACAGGTGTAACCCTACCTTTTATTAGTCAAGGTGGATCTTCCATGCTCGCAGGTTTTATTCTTTTAGGATGCTTGCAATATTGCGGGGAAGAAATAAATCTTGGAGGGTCTAAAAATGTCAAACGATAAAAATATTAAGAAAAAAAGATTTTCTAATAAATCTTTTATTGATAAAATTAAAAAAATAGAACAGGCCCAAAGGATAAAGGATAACTCAAGGCTAAAAGTTTTGTCAAAATCAACTTTAAATAAGAGACTTATTTTTATAATGGTTGTCTTTGTCCTATTGTTTATGCTTCTGGCCTTATATTTGGTTTATTTTCAGCTGTTTAAGGCGAAAAAAATCGCGGATAATTCTAATAATAGAAGGTTATGGCTAAATGAAGATTTGATTCATAGGGGAAGTATATTTGATAGAAATGAGAATCTTATGGTTTATAGCCAGGATGATGGGCAAGGAAAGCAAGTAAGAATTTATAACTATCCTTTAGCAAGCGCAAGTGTCACCGGCTATTCGTCTAAAACTTATGGAAAGACTGGTATAGAAAAATCATATAATAGACAGTTACTTGCCTTATCTGATGAAAACTTCAGCCAATTTAGAAAAATGGTTGTAAAAAATGACACGGGAAACGACCTTCATTTAAGTATAGATCAACATATTCAAAATATAGTTTATGCCTATCTTTCAAATTATAAGGCTGCATGTGTAATAATGAAACCTAATACTGGAGAAGTATTGGCAATGGTTTCAACACCTACTTTTAATCCTAATTCTGTTGATACTGATTGGAATAATTTGATACAAACAGACGATGGTAGACTTATAAATAGGACAACACAGGGCTTATATAGGCCGGGTTCTGCTTATAAAATTATAACTGCAACCTCTATTGTAGATAATAATATAAATCAAGAATATAAAGACACTGGTAGCCAAGAGATTCAAGGCTACGAAATTAAAAACTATGGTGATCAAATATTTGGCAATCTTGATCTAAGAAGTGCTTTTATAAACTCTGCAAATACATATTTTGCTGCTAAAGCACATGATTTAGGTAAAGATAAACTTGCAAAGACGAGTGAAAAATTTATGTTTAATAAACAGTATGACTTTGATATAGACGTAAGCAAATCTATTATACCATTTGATGAACTTAATCAAGCTGACCTAGCTATGACTGGCTTTGGATATGGAAAAACACAGATGACACCACTTCATATGGCGATGATTACATCTGCTATTGCAAACAATGGGATAATGCAAAAGCCAAGACTTGTGAACCAAATAACAAATAAAGATAAAAAAATAATATTTCAAGCGGAAAACGAAGTTTTATCTAAGGTGACTAGCAAAGATACAGCCGAAAAAATTAGAGATATGATGGTAGGAGTAGTAAACGAAGGAACAGGAACGGCAGCCTATTTAGATTCAATTCAAATCGCTGGCAAGACAGGAACTGCAGATAAGAGCGATGGCAATGTAGATGCTTGGTTTGTAGGTTTCGCTCCAGCATATGACCCAAAGCTTGCTATAGCTCTCTTAATAGAAGATAGCGAGGGCACTGGTGGGGAGATTGCAGCACCCATAGCTAGAAATATCATAAGAGATATTGTAAATACAATATCATTTGATTGATCACATAAGCTTATTTTTAATATTAGTCCAGTAATGGTTTTTATTAAGAATAAGCTTGTTTATTTTTTTTGAAGAAACTTTTATCCTAATTTTGTAGTCTTTGGTATTTAATTCCCTGCCATCAAAGATAAATATTGTATGGTAGTTGTCTCTTTTAGAAACTACAATATCAATGCTCGCATCATTAGGTAAGACTACAGGACATTTTAGGGAATTGTTAAGATTAGAATATACAGGCGCTACAGGTGTTAGCTGAAAACCATTTAAGGATTGGTGTAATATAGCACCGTTACTAGATAGGTTATAGGCTGTAGACCCATGAGGAGTAGAAATTATTAGACCATCTCCTGCATAAGATTCTATAAAATTACCATCTATAAAGACCTTAAGTCTTACAATCTGATTTTTATTTGATTTGACAACTACTTCATTAATTGCTTTAAATGATCTATTGTTTACCTTAGATTCTAGAACAGTAAGCTCTTCAATTAAAAAGTCATTTTTGGTATATCTCTTAACAAAATCTTCAATCATGTCTACTTCAATTTCTTGATAGAAACCTAAATGACCAGTATTAATACCAATAAAAGGTATTTCAGAAAATTCTGATTGATGTACAGCGCTTAAAAATGTTCCGTCTCCACCGATAACCAAATTTAGAACAGCCCTATCATCGTATGAAGTGCTTACACTATAGCCATATTTTTGAAAAATCTTTCTAGTTTTGTGGAAAATTGCATTACTATATTTTGATTTGTTTTTAAAAATGTTTATAATATTTGTCATATGATGTCCTCTCATATATCATTATAACATAGGAGTAGCCATGATATATATAGAAATTAAGAATATTAACGAAAAAACAATAAAAACCTTATTAAAAAATAATCATTTTTCAAAAAGGGCTATTGATAAGCTGTTAAAAAACGGATTATTACTTAATAATCAAGAGATAAAATCAAATGTTAAAATAAAAAAGAATGACCTTATAAAAGTACCTGTTGATAATGAAGAACTCGACTATAAGGCAGTGACAGGAAAACTGAATATAAAATATGAAGATGAAAATCTAATAATAATTTCAAAAGACTCTAACATAACGGTAAACTCAAATGGACAAGTAAGTCTTGCAAATTATATTGCTTATTATTTTAAGGAAAATAATATAAAATCAAAAGTAAGATTTATAAATAGACTTGATATGAATACATCGGGTCTAATAATGATAGCAAAAAATTCTTATGCCCAATCCTTTTACCAAAAAGAAATTGAGGGTAATAGGCTTGTAAAAAAATATATTGCGTATGTGGAAGGAAAGCTTGATATTGATAAGCTCTATAAAATAAAGCTATCTTATGATGAGAATTCAAAAAGATATGATCAGGCAAAAGACGGTAAACTTGCTATTACTCATTTTAAAACTTTAGAAACAAATGAAAAATATTCAATTATAGAATGCGATATAAAGACAGGTAAGACACATCAAATTAGGTCATCTCTTAGATACTTGGGCCACCCAATAATAGGTGATAAATTATATGGTTCAAATTTTGATTATGAAAGATTTTTATTACATTCTTATTATTTAAAATTTAATGTTTTCTTAAAAAAGGAAAGTATTACCATAAAAGATTATCCTGATTTTGAGGGATTTGTTAATAAAATGTGAAAATATTTTTCTTGCAAAAAAATTGAAAATATATTATAATAGGGTTATCCTAAGGACAAGGTCCAATTTAAACCTACAACTTTTATAAGGGATTGCGGAGTTCTAACTTCTATGACAAGCCTCCTTAGAGTGGAAGTCAGATGATTTTAGACAGCTTGCCCACCTTCACATACGGGAAGGTCTTAAAGTAAGGGCCACCTTAGGATAATTTTTTTGTTTTAAAAAACTTATATTTGGGTAATAAGTAATAAGACTAAAATACAAAGGAGAATTATATGTCAATAGCAGATTATATTGAAAGCAGAGCGAAAGCTAAACAAAGAGAAATAAAATATGAAATTTGGAAAGCAAAAAACCGTGATAGCAGAATGAGAGGCCAAGGAGCCTTAGCAGGATTATTGGTAGGTGCTGCAGCTGGTTTATTACTCGCTCCAAAGTCTGGTAAAGAAACTAGAGAGGATATCAAGGAAGCTTTTAATGATACAGTAGATACTGTAAAAGAAACTACCAGTGATGTTATAGATCAAGCAAAAGATGGATATGAAGATTTGAAATATAGAGCATATACTGATCTTCAACCAATCAAAGATGGTATAGAATATAGCGCAGAAGTAGCTAAAGATACTGGCAGACAAATTAAAGATGCTTCTAAGAATGTGAAAAATTCACTTGCAGAAGGCGCAAAAGATGTTAAAGAAATAGTAAAAGAAAGCGCCGGAGAAATATCAAAAGTTGCTGATGAAAAGAAAGATGAAATTTCTAAAGAAGCATCAGAAACAAAAGAAGTAGTTAAAGAAGACGCTAAAGAAGTAAAAGATGAAGCTAAAGAAACAGCACAAAAGGTAAAAGAAAACGATAAAAAAGTAAGCCAAAATAAATAAAAGTCAAGGAGATCATAAATGCAAGTAACGATAGATTTTAATCTTCTCGGCAATATTATCATAACAATCTTAGCTATATTAGCCCTAGTTTTCTTAGTATTAGTACTAGTTAAAGTGAATAAATTGTTAGGAAGCGCTCAAAAAGTTTTAGATAAAAACTCAAATAACATAGATCAAGTAATTGAAAAATTACCTGATTTAACTAACCAAGCACACGATTTAGTTAATAATGTAAATGGTATTGTTACAGATCCTAATCTAAAAATGGCAATAGCAAAAGTAAATGAAACTATGACAAGTGTAAATAGCATAACAGATGATATAAAAGATACCGTCAATTATGTTGGAATAACTGCTGTTGATAGTGTCGATACTTTTGGAGCAGGTGTCGCATCAATTACTGATTATTCATCATTGATAATGGATGTTATCGATATCGTAAGAAATGTAATTGCAGGTTAAGATTTAAGCCATCAAAATTGATGGCTTTTGTGCTGAATGGAGGAGTTATGGGACAACCAACAATTAAAGACGTTGCTAAGCTTGCGGGAGTGTCAATTTCGACAGTCTCAAGAGTAATGAACAATTCAAAACCAGTAAGTCCTGAGGCTAGAAGAAAAGTTGTTGACGCTATTAACAAATTAGACTTTAAACCTAATGAGTTAGCCAGATCTTTAGTAATGAGAAAATCTAATCTAATAGGCGTGATTGTAAAAGACATCGGTATCGAGTATATGGCCCAACTTATTAGAGGTATTGAAGAAATAGGTAGAGTATATAAGTATGATATTATCTTATCATCTTCATATGGAGAGGATAAACAGCTTGAAAACTCTATAGATTTTTTAGCTACTAAACAAGTCGAAGGTTTAGTTATTATAACAGAAGATATATCTACAGAAGTCTTAGTCAAACTTAGGGAAACAAAAATTCCTTTTGTACTTCTAGATAAGTATCATTCTTATAAAAACATAAAAACAGTAAAAATTGATTTTGAATCTGAAGAAAATAGACTAGTACAGTCATTGACTCAACAAGGTCATAAAAAAATATTATTTGTTGCAGATAAGGAACAAAATGTAATAAACGATTCAATGGTAAAAGGTTACGAAAGTGCAGTAGGAGCTGATAATTCTTATATTTTAAGGATTGATGGTATAACAAGCGATGATGGTTATAGAATGGCTGATCAGGCTATAGAATTAATTAAAAAGGAATCTATAACTGCTGTTGCATGCGTAAATGATGAAATAGCTATTGGATTTATGAACTACTGTGTTGATAATGGAATAAAAGTTCCAGATGACCTATCAGTAGTTGGATTTGGAGACAGTAAAATAGCAAGCGTCTATAGACCAAAGCTTACTACAGTTTCAATTCCTTATTACGATATTGGGGCTATATCTATCAGAGCTCTTATAAAAAGGATAAAGCAAGAAGGTGAGATTCTTGTTGATGATTGGGTAATAGATGCTCAAATACATCAAAGAGAATCATCTAAAGTTATAAATTAATTAATTGTTAAAGTCATAAAATAAAGTACAATATAAATATGAAAAACATTTTAGGAGGATTTTAATGGCAGAAAGAACAGTAGTAGTTACAAATGAAACAGGTTTACATGCAAGACCAGCAGCTTCATTAGTACAATTCGTAAAAAACTATCCAGGTGAAGTAACAATCATAAAAGAAGATAAAGAAGCAAATGCAAAGAGTATCTTCAACGTTATGAGCTTAGGCATTGCTAAAGGTACAGAAATCAAACTTGTAGTTGATGGCGATGATGATGAAAAATTCGCTGATGAACTTGTTGAATTTGTAGAAAACTTAGCTGAATAATATAAAATCTATAAAAGGATACTTTCGTAGTATCCTTTTTTTAGAATACGATAAAGGAGAAATAGCATATGACTAAGACATATGAAGGTCTAAAAGCCAGTACAGGCTATGCAATTGGTAATATATATTTATTTACCAGAGAAGAAATTGAAATTGACAAAAGTACTATTAGTGAAGAATTAAAAGCCTCTGAATTTGAAAAGGTTAAGGATGCTATTAATTCATATGTGCAAGATCTAAGCAATTTAGAAAATCCGACAGAAGCACAAATAAATATAGCAAATGCCCACAAAGAATTACTTCAAGATCCATACTTTTCAGATACAATAGAATCCAAGATAAAAAATGAATTAAAAAATAAAGAACAAGCTCTTGATGAAACCATTAGAGAAATGGTTGAAATAATGAGCGCCTTAGATGATGAATATCTAAAGGAAAGGGCAAGCGATTACCAAGATATCGGATACCAAGTTATGTATAAATTAAAAGGTATTAAACCTAAAGATTTATCTAAGCTTGAAAAACAATCAATAATTATTTCTAAAGAACTAACTCCTAGTGATACAGCTAATATGGATAAAGAAGCAGTGGTAGGTTTTGCAACAGATTTAGGTGGTAAAACAAGTCATACTTCAATAATCGCCCAAACTTTAGACATGCCAGCCTTAGTAGGTATGGGAGATGTTTCTACAAAAGTTGTAGGTGGAGAAAAAGCTATATTAGATGGCAATAAGGGAATTCTTATAGTTGATCCAAGTGATGAAGAGTTGGAAAAATATGAAAGTCTAATAAAAGAACAAGCTGAAAAGAAAGAAAGACTAAAAACTATAAAAGACAAGAAAGCTATCACAAAAGATGGAAAGCATATAGAGGTTTCTGCCAATATCGGAAATATTGAAGATTTGAAACTTGCCATAGAAAATGGTTGTGATGGTGTTGGCTTATTTAGAACTGAATTCTTATATATGGAAAATACTAATTTCCCAACTGAAGAAGAACAGTTTAAAGTCTATAAAGAAGCTACTGAAATGCTTGGAGAAAAACCTCTTATAATTAGAACTCTAGACATAGGTGGCGACAAGGGACTTGACTATTTTAAATTCCCTGTTGAAGAAAATCCGTTCTTAGGTTATAGAGCTATTAGACTTTGCTTAGATAAAGAAGATATTTTTAAAACTCAACTAAGGGCTCTAGTTAGAGCTTCTGCATATGGAAATCTAAAGATAATGATTCCATTTGTAGTCAATATAGATGAACTTAAGTCATCAATTGAATTAATTGAAGAAATTAAAAAAGACCTAGATAAAGAAGGCACTGCTTATAATAAAGACCTAGATGTCGGAATAATGGTAGAAACATCTGCATCTATAATCATGGCAGATAAATTTATAAAATATGCTGATTTCTTCTCAATTGGTACTAATGACTTGACCCAATATACTCTAGCAGTAGACAGAGGAAATGAAAATATTGCTCATATGTACTCAAACTATAATCCTGCAGTTTTAAGAGCTATAAAACATGTTATAGATGTATCGCATGAAGCAGGAAAATGGACAGGTATGTGTGGAGCCTTTGCTGGTGATACAGAAGCAACAAAATTACTACTAGGTCTAGGTCTAGATGAGTTTTCTGGATCTTCTGCAAAGATTGCAGAAATTAAAGATACTATATTAAAATCAAGTTTATCTGAAGAAGAAGAATTTGCTAAGAAAGCAATTGATCAAGAATTAACAAGCGATGTAGAAAAGATGGTTATAGAACATAATAAATAAATCAAATAAATGAAGGTGATTTCTCATGCCTAATGATATAAAAAAGATATTAGGGCACACTAATATTTTTAAAGATATAAACAAAGTTGATTATATAGAACAAATAGGATCTAGTAAATATAAAATTATTATAGCTGAAAAAGCATATGTATTTTCTTTATATAATTTAGATGAGTATGACGATATAAATAACGAAACCTTTGTTAATGAAATTTTAGAAAGTGCTGGCTTAAATCCTCTAGATATCTATGAAAAAGGGATTATGCCTGATATTGAAAGATCGTATAAAATATATGAATTTAGGGATGAGGTAGCCCTTAGGGATGTTCTTCAGAATGCAAATAAAGAGTTTAAAGAAGAACTTGGAGAAAAATTTGGAAAGGCCTTAAAAAGGCTACACTCTTTAAAACCTGATCAAAAGATAGATTGGAAGAAGGAGTTTCTAATAAAATCCAACCAAATATTTTATAAGCATGGTCTTGGTGAGATAAAAGATGATGATTATATTCTAACAGATTTTATAAATGCGAATAGGCATCTTACCGAAAATACAGCCGTTAATTTGCTTTACAAAGATATTAGTGATAAAAATATTAGAGTATACAATAAAGATAATTTAGATTTAAGAGCAATCAAATCTCTAGAATACGGGGATGGAATAGTAGATTTTATTGAGATAAATAAAATTGCAATTAGTCACCCTGAATTTGCAAAAGCTACCTTATATTCATATCACGATTCTAATAAACCACCAAGAAAATTTTTTAGGCTACTAAGTCTATATCAAGCGACTGCTCTTTTAGAAGATTTAATAAACATTAGAAATAATAAAGAATCAAAATTAAAAGATAAAGAGATAGAAGCAATATTCGCTATGTATGATAATTTTAATAATATAGTCCCAAATTGGGCTGTATAAGATAGGTGCTATTGCAAAAAAAGAAATAAGTAATATCTATAGCAGAAATTTCTAAAAAAGCTTGCTATAAACGATTAAAGTTTAGCAAAGTAAAAGAAAAAATGCTTTTAGTCTATTTATTTATCTTGCAATAGCGCTTTTTCTTATTATTAATTGAATAATTCTTCAATTTGTGATACGATTTTAGTATAATAAATGGAGTTAGAAATGAAAAAATACTTATTAATTTTATTGGGATCATTTTTGATTGCTAGTGGTCTTTATTTCTTTTTATTAAGTAATGATATAGCTGCAGGTGGTTTATCTGGGTTTGCTCTTGTCATATCAACTGCTTTTCCAGTCCTTAACCTTGGTCTAGTCAACTTAATTTTGAATGTCATAGTTTTGATAGCAGGAGTAATATTTATTAGTTTTGACTTTGCTAAAAGATCACTGATTTCATCGCTATCTGTTTCAGGATTCATAATAATTTTTGAAATGTTTATGCCGGATATTTCTTTGAGTGATGACATAATTATTAATATCATATTTGGATCAATAATAGTATCTTTAGGATTGGGTATAGTTTTTCATCACGAAGCATCTTCTGGTGGAACAGATTTAATAGCAGCAATCCTAAATAGAAAATTCGGGTTGGCCTTACATGCATGTTTATTTATGTCGGATTTTGTAGTTGTGTCACTTTCAGCAGTGATATTTGGCACAGAGAGGGCACTATATGCAACCTTGGCAATAATGATTCAATCTGTTGGACTTGATTATTTTATACAAGGATTCGGAAGAAAAATTGCGATAGTCGTAATTTCTGAAAAACATGAAGAAATTAATAATTGTTTAATTAACAAACATGAAAGAGGAGTAACCATATTAAAGGGAGAGGGTGGATTTTCTCATAGAAATCAGGAAGTTATAATGACTGTTACTAATGTCAGACGATTCCCTTCAATTAAAGACGATATATTAACTATTGATGATAGGGCCTTTATATTTACTTATTCAGTTTCTGAAGTATTAGGTGAGGGCTTTACATTTGATTCACTAACATAGGAGAATAATATAAAACAATTTAAAATAAAAAGATTTACAAAGAATAAAGCATATCTTCAGACCAGAAAGGGAGATGCTGTTATTGATAAAGAACAAGTGAAGGGGTTAAAACAAAACGATTCAGTAGAAGCTTTTCTTTATTACGATTTAAATAATGTACTCAGAGCAACAAGAGGTTTAGCCTACAAAATTGATCATATATATTCTTTAAAAGCAGTAGAAATTGATAAAAAAGGGGTCTACTTCGAAATAAAAGGAGGCCACATATTCTTACCATTTGAGGAAAGAACATATAAAATAATTAAGGATATGACTTATCCAGTAGCTTTTAAGGAAAAAGATGGCTATGTTTTTCTGACAAGCAAAATAAGAGACTTATTATCAACTGACCACGATTTTAAAGAAAATGACACAGTGACAGGAAGAATTTACTCTATAAATAAATCAATAGGTGCTTTTGTAGCTATAGATGAAAAATATGATAGTCTCATAAGGATTAAAGAATTATCAGGGGTCTATATAGAAGGTGAGCTTGTTAAAGCTAGGGTAAAAGAAGTAAAAAGTGATGGCAAAATTGAATTATCCTTAAGAAAACGCGCCTATCTAGAAATTGACAATGATAGCGATAAGATTTTAGACTATCTGTATGAAAATAAATCTGTCTCACTTTCAGATAAGTCATCACCCGAAAAGATTTACTCATATTTTGCTATGAGCAAGTCTTCATTTAAAAGAGCTATAGGTAGGCTTTATAAAAACAAAGATATAATAATATACAAGGATAGAATTGAACTAAACGAAAGGTAAATATGGATAATAATAACAAATTGTTAGCTGAAGTTAATGGCAAAAAGATATATGAGCAAGACGTTTATAACTTCATGGCTAATATTGAACAAAATCAAAGATTTCAAAATGAAGAAGGAATCAAAATTTTAACTGACGAAATGGTTAATCAGGAAATACTATTAGTCGATGCTTATGAAAACAAATTTGAAGAAGATGAAGAATTTAAAAAAGAATTGAACTTAGTAAAAGATAATATGTTAAAAAACTATGCTATGCA
>OJLY01000188.1_pt1 | contig 46734 bp, 55 predicted proteins | sample 1597031 | NCBI WGS metagenome assembly OJLY01 (sample SAMEA3904673, study PRJEB24821) | metagenome | biome: Builtin; feature: hospital; material: surface | place: USA | collected 2013-06-03
TCAAAGTATAAGCTGAGGCTCTTCTTTTATTTTTTCTTGTTTTTGATGTTCTTCTTTTTGGTACTGCCATCTATGACACCTCCTCTTATCAGTTTTAGCAATCCTTTATATTATATAAGCTAAAACTTTGCTTGTCAAGCTTCTACGAGAGATTTTGTATCTCTTGCTATCATTAATTCTTCGTTTGTAGCTATTACCATAACCTTAACTTTAGAATCATCTGTAGATACTACATGGCAACCACCACGTACGTTGTTCTTTTCTTTATCTATTTTAATACCAAATAATTCAAAGCCTTCCATGATATCTCCTCTCATAGAAATTGAGTTTTCGCCGATACCACCTGTAAATACTATAGCATCACAAGCGCCTACTTCTGCCATATAGCCTGCTATATATCTTTTCACTCTTGTAGCAAACATTTCTAGGGCAGCTTTGGCTCTTTCATTGCCTTCATTTGCAGCATTTTCTAGGTCTCTAAAGTCTGATGATACACCTGATACTCCTAGAACACCTGATTTTTTATTTAGGACATTTTCCATTTCTTCTGGAGAAAGATTTTCTTTTTTCATAATGTAGGTTACAGCAGCTGGATCTATATCACCAGATCTTGTTCCCATTACAAGTCCTTCAAGTGGAGTAAGTCCCATTGATGTATCAAATGATTTACCATTTTTAACAGCACAAATTGATGAACCATTACCAAGGTGGGCTGAAATGATATTTAAATCATTTACATCTTTGCCAAGTACTTCTGCTGCTTTATTAGTAATAAAGTTGTGGCTTGTGCCGTGGAATCCGTATTTTCTTATAGCTTCTTCTTCGTAATATTTGTAGTCTATACCATATAAGTAAGTTTTTGCTGGCATTGTTTGGTGGAAGGCTGTATCAAATACTGCTACGTTTTTAACATTTGGAAGTAGTTTTTCACAAGCTTCAAGTCCCATTAGGTTAGCTGGGTTATGAAGTGGTGCAAATTTTGTATATTCTTCTATAGCATCTCTTACTTCTTTATCTATTAAGGCAGATTTAGTGATTTTTTCTCCACCGTGTACAAATCTGTGGCCTACAGCATCTATTTCTGAAAGGTCTGCTATGACACCGTTGTCTTTATCAACTAAAGCATCAAATACATGAGCAACAGCTTCAGTGTGATCTTTCATAGCTTCTTCTATTATATATTCGTCATCACCCTTTTCTTGGATAAGTTTTGAACCTTCGATACCAATTCTTTCTACTAGGCCTTTTACCATTACTTCTTCATTTTCCATGTTGAATAATTGATATTTTAGTGATGAAGAACCACAATTAATTACTAATACTTTCATTTTTCCTCCAATATTTTTCTTCTATTTACCTACATTATACCTTAAATGTTACTTTAGCAATATTAATAAATTCGCTTATTTATAAGAATGAATTTATTATTTTCGTCGTATTTGTATTTTATTTGAGCTTTGCTTATTGTATTTTTATACTTTGCTTTTAAATTTATCTGTAGGTTACATTCCTCCTTAGCTTGGTAGATTTCAATGTCAGATTTTAAATATAGAACTTCCTTTATAAAATTTGGGTCAAGGTTTTTATCAAGACTTAATTCCTCTATAAGAACATTCACAAAACTTTCTGCATCAAATAAGCTTTGTTTTTTATCGCTAATATCATTTGATAATTCTGTATCCACTTCATTTTGTCCTGCTATAAAGCTGACGCTAAGGGAAAGTAATAATAATATTATGAGCACATATATACTAATAAAGGCTTTTTTCATAGCTTATCTCCCACATCAATGGCTGTTTCAAAGTTGAAATTGCCTCTTAAACTTCTTATATAAACCCTAATTAGCTTACTATCCTCATCCAATACTAATTTTATATCTTTAATTTTAGCTATATTATTATCTCTGCCAGAAGCATCTGTTGACAGGTTATCTCTATTAATTTTTAGAAATTTATTGTCACGATAAAAATAGCATTTTGAATCTTTACCATCCCTATTAGTCTTATAAAAATAAAAATTACACACTTCATTATCCCTAGTTTCAATCTTTTTTGACCTTCTGATATTAGTATCAACATAAAGCATGGCGGTACATGCTTCCTTATACTCGGCCTCTCTAGTAATGGATGATGAAAGAATATTGAAATTCACCTTGAAAAAAGATGATAAAATAACGACTAAGATTGAGATTATAGCAAGGCTTATTATCAATTCTAAAAGACTAAAGGCTTTCTTCATCTATAACCTCTATTACTTCTAAGCTATCATTTCCAAAAGATGCCTTTACTTTTATGTATCTATCTGACTTAAGTCCTGAGTTTTTATAAGGACCTATTGAGATTTTTATCTTATAATCTCCAATTTGGACTTCATTTTCTAGCTTATCTACATTCTTATTTTTCCTTGCCATATCCTTACCAAGCTCTAGTCCTGCTTGAAGGGCAAATGTCACTTGGGCCTTATCTTTTATTTTCTCTGAGATTTGCATATTATTCCTAGCAGAAGGAAATACAAATAAGGCTATAAGGCTTAAAATCATAAGTGATACAATTATTTCTATTAGACTAAAGGCTTTACTTTTCATTTAAATATCCTGTCAGTGCGCTTATGGTAAATTTTCTAATTTTTTTGCTTTTGTTGTTTATAAATACCAGCTCGTATGTCCCGTTATTAATAGTACTCGCATAGCCATCTGATTTAAATTCTACAACAGTATCTGAATACGCGTAGCTTATATGTTTAAAAGCCTTGGATTTTGGATCGTTTATAGTAGTCTCATCACTATGAGTAGTGTTTAGATAATAAAAATCTTTCCTTAAATCAAGATAATATGGAATACCAATAGCCATGGCTTTTTTTCTTGCCAAGTTATAATCATTAATAAAATTTTCCACCTCAATATCAGCTGCTCTATCTTCAATAAGAGATATTTTCATCATCGGAATGGCAATGACTATACTAATTATTGCAAGTACTATTATCAATTCTAATAAGGTATAGGCTTTTTTCATAGTTTCATCCTAAAATTAATACAAGAGCAAAGGCAATCAAAATTGATGGACATAGGGCAATCTCTCCCTTTAGACTTTTTATCTTTATGGATTTTATAATAGCAAAAATCGCCCCTATCCATAAAGATATTAAGATAAATTTAATTATTATCCTAGTTTCTAAAAATAAAAATAAGCCCAGGTAATAAAACAAATCTCCATCACCTAAGCCTCCCTTTGACAAATATCTAATTAATAAAAACACCAAAACAAATATAAGAGAAATCTTAAAAAATTCAAAATCATATCCAATGTATATTAACCTATATAGGAAAGCAAGACCAATTAGGGCGTAGCAATCTATATCATATATCTCCATATAGGAAAGATCTGTTAGGGCGATCAGAAGGCTTATGATAAGGCCTAGGCCAAGCATAAGGGCTCTTACACCTTCATAAATATTAAAAGATAATATAAAGGCCAGGCCACCCAAAATTTCTATCAAAAATGCTTTATAAGAAATTCTATTCTTACAAAACCTGCATCTACCCCTTAAGATTATAAAAGAAATTATTGGAACTAGGTCATAGGGCCTTATCCTTTTACCGCAAGATTCACAGAAGCTTGGCGGACTAATGATTGACATGCCAAGCCTCCTGCGAACCATCAAGGCGGATATAAAAGAGCCTAGACAAGCTCCTAAAGCAAAAATTAATATTTTTATCATATCTTAATTTTCTGAATCATATACAGACTCATCACCACGATAAATAATCAAATGTCCATTATCATAGACAACTTTATAATCACCTGTCTTGTTTATGCCTTTTGGAACTACTGGCCATTTCTCTAAATACTTTAAAGCGTCTACTTTATTAGTTCCATTATCCCATTGAAATTTTCCTGTCTCACCTGCATCAAGTGCCTTAAGCTGGGCTGCCGATTTTAGCATCTCAATATTAGCTTGATCGGCAGTTTCTGCTGCTTTTATCTTAGACTTGTTATATCTAGGAATAGCTATTGCAGCCAAAATTCCTAGTATAGCTATTACAATTATTAATTCAATTAATGTGAATCCCTTTTTCTTCTTATTTCTCATCTTATACTCCAATATTTACTGCATCAAACATAGGAAGCGCAACCGCTATAACAACTATAAAAACAATTATACTCATTATAATAATTAGAACTGGCTCAGCAAGCCTTGCAAGTCTTTTGGTTCTGAATATATACTCACTTGCAAAATAATCCTTTGATCTTTTTAAAATATCATCAAGTTTGCCAGTCTTTTCACCAATCATAAACATAGATAATAAAAGAGGTGAGAAAATATCAGCTCTCATCAAGGCTTGGGCCTGGCCTAAGCCCCTATCAATATCACTTCTAATTTGAGAAAAAACTTCTTTAAGGTAAGAATTAGAAAATGAATCTCCAATAATTTCAAAAGATAAAATCGGATCAATTCCCCCAGTTCTTAATATGTAAAATAGCGAAGTTAATTGATATTCAAGATTCAATCTCCTTATCTTAGAAAAAATTCCATATTTAAATACAAATTTATCCATTTTTATTTTTTTAGTTTTATCTGTCCTAAAAAACAAAACAATAAAGATAAGTAAGCATAGAATCAAAATAATGAAAATGAAATTATTTGATAAAAAGCCTGAAAATTCTATTAAAAATCTAGTAATAAATGGCAGCTTCATATCAGCTCCCTCAAAAACGCTCACAAAAGTAGGCATGACATATTCTAAAATAAGTCCCACCATTAAGATAGTCACAACTAGAACTATAACTGGATAAGCCAAGGCTTCCTTTATGCTTTCTCTATTTTTACTATCTTCGTATATAAATTCTGATAAATCATCAAGAATTGAAGAAAGTCTGCCAGTCTTATCTGATGACTTAACTGAAGCAATTACAATAGGTGTAAAGTATTTTTCTGCCATAAGGAAAGATTCGTAAGGACTTTTGCCTAGATTTAGATTTTTAATTACAATATCTAAAGCTATATTTAACCTCTTATCGAGATTTTGGGTCTTTATCACCTTCAAACTATCAAAAAGTGATATACCTGAATTTAATAACAAGGATAATTGCTTTAAAAATAAGAACATAAGCCTAGGAGAAATTTTCCTAGGGCTTATGTCCTTATTCAATAGGTCCTTTATTTTATTTAAATTGACTCTTTTCACCTATACGTTCATCAACTCTTGGTTTTTCTTCTTTGCGATATCTTCGATTGACTTAATATATTTATCTGTGATTTTTTGAATTTCATCTTCTAGAGTGTACCTATCATCTTCAGTTACATCTCCAGCCTTTTCGCTCTTTTTGATTTCATCCATAGAGTCACGCCTTTTATTTCTTATAGCAATTTTTGCATCTTCTGCATAAGCATCAACTTCTTTGGTATATTCTTTTCTTCTTTCTTCTGTAAGAGCAGGGAAAGGTAATCTAATAATTTCACCATCATTTTGTGGTGTTATACCAATATTTGACTTTAAAATCGCCTTCTCGATTGGGGCAATATTAGTCTTATCCCATGGTTTTATAACAAGAAGTCTAGCTTCTGGGATTGAAACTGTTGCAGCTTGGTTAATAGGAGTTTCTGTGCCGTAATAAGAAAATGTAATTCCATCTAGAACAGCTTCAGTTGCTCTACCAGCCTTAATAGTTGAAATTCTTCTTTCAAAAGAATCTACTCCTGCTTTCATGCCCTTATCGGCATCTTGTCTTATTTGCTCATATAGCATATTAAAAACTCTCCTTTACTCTTGTACCTAAATCTTCATCTTCAAATACTTTGACCATGTTTGATGGGTCATCTATATTAAATACTATAAGTGGCATATCATTATCCATACACAAAGATGTAGCAGTTGTATCCATAATCTTAAGCTGTCTTTGTAGGATCTCCTTATAGGTAAGCTTATCAAATTTAACAGCATCATCATAGACATTTGGATCCTTATCATAGATGCCATCAGTACCAGTTTTACCTAAAAGAATAACATCAGCACCAATCTCTAGTGCCCTAAGGCTTGCTGTAGTATCTGTTGAAAAATATGGGAGACCAGTACCAGCAGAGAAAATTACAATTCTGCCTTTCTCAAGGTGTCTGATAGCCCTTCTTCTTATATAAGGTTCTGCAACCTCAGTCATAGAAATAGCAGTCATAAGCCTAGTATCAAGGCCCATCTCTTCTAGAGTACCTTGAATTCTTAGTCCATTCATAACAGTGCCAAGCATGCCGATATTATCAGAGCTTGCCCTGTCGATATTTGTGCCAGACCTACCCCTCCAGAAATTACCTCCGCCAACAACTATAGCTACTTCAATTCCTCTTAGGGATAAAGTCTTAATATTAGTACAAATGTTATCAATAACTTCATCATCAAAGCCAAAACCAGCCTTGCCAGATAAAGCTTCTCCACTTAACTTTAATACAATTCTTTTAAAATCTTGCAAAATATTCCTCCTAGCTTATATAAAGTATAAACTATTTTAGCAAAAATTAAAAGAGCAAAAACGATTTTTTGCAAAATATTTGAAAATAAGTTTATATGTATATTTTATCATAAATATAATAAAAAGTCATCTTTTATTAGTAAATTAAAATATGGGTACAAAAAAAGACGTTATTTCTAACGTCTGAAGCTTGGTGCGGGATAAAGGAGTCGAACCTTCACGAGAAATTCTCACTAGATCCTAAGTCTAGCGCGTCTGCCAATTCCGCCAATCCCGCATGGGGTGAGTAGTGAGATTCGAACTCACGCTCTCCTGGGCCACAACCAGGTGTCGTAACCAACTGGACCATACCCACCACGCTAAGTTGTTCTCTACTAATGTCTCACTGACTATTACAGTATACAACTTTTTATTTACTTTGTCAAATGTTTTTTAAGATTTTTATTTAATCTTTATCTCATAAGCTCTAAAGCTTTCTTACTGACAAATAATATAATACCACGTTTTTAAAAATAATGCAAATTTTTTCCTTATTTTATTTTTCTATCTTTTGAAGTAGAATATCAAGAGAGGTGAATTATGAAAAATACAAGAAAATTTATTTTAAAATTATTTGCTATTGTTATCGCTATAGCTATGATTGCTCCCCTTGTTTATAACGCTATATTGTCTATGCAATGATTATAGAAAATATTGAGTATTCAGAAAAATATAATTTAATTAGGCTTAGCATTTCTAATGAGAAATTCTTTGTTGATTATGATCTTTATTATGAGCTTAACCTAGAAAAAGATGAGGAATTAGACTTTGATACCTATAAAATAATCTTGGCCAATGATGAGTATAACAGGGCCAAGAATTTTGCCTTGTCTAAGATTTCTTATTCACAAAAATCTACTTATGAAATCAAAAAGAAGTTAGCTGAGAAGAAATTTTCTAATGAAGTTATCGATAAGGTTGTTGCTTTTCTCGATTCTTACGGGTTTTTAGATGATGCAGCTTATGTCAAAGCTTACATCACTGATAAGGATGAGATTTCAAGATGGTCTCGAAATAAGATTTCTTATATGTTAAAAACCAAACACGTAGATGATTATCTTATAGAGGAATACATTGGCCTTGTGGATGATCAAAGGGAATATGAAAAGGCTAGTTTTTTTGCTGATAAAAAGATTAAGGATGATTTTTCTTTTGAAAATAGGCAAAAGGTCTTTAGGCATTTGGCTGGCAAGGGCTTTGATATCGATATAATTAATAAGGTCCTTGATGAAAGATTTAAGTAATGCATTTTGTTTATATTCTAAGATGTGCTGATGATAGCCTATATACAGGTTATACTAATGATCTTAAAAACAGGATTAAGGTCCACAATTCTGGAAAGGGAGCAAAGTATACTAGAGCAAGGCTACCTGTTAGTCTTGTATTCTACAGAAGAGTTGATAGCAAATCTATCGGTCTTAAGCTTGAAGCAAGGCTTAAAAAATTAAATAAAAAGCAAAAAGAGGATCTAGTCCAAAAATTTGCCTTAGGAAATTAACTTTCTCTTTCTTAAGGATGTTTTTAGACTATCTCCTCTTCTTTTTATAGAAATTTCAAATAGGCCCATCTGGGTAAATCCAAATATTTCGGCTTCAATTTGGTATTTTTCTATGGCTTTTTGCATCTCTGCTGTAATTTTTTCCTTATCATGAACTCTTAAAAAGTCTATCAGACACATGCCTCCTATGTTTCTTAATTTAAGATTATAGGCTATAAAGTCTATTAGCTCTAAATTTATACCTAATAAAAAATCTTCTTTTTGCATTTTAGACTTTCGGCTTCCTGTATTTACATCTATTACAGTAAGGGTCTCTAGTTCATCTATAATAATCGATAAGTCTTTGTAATTTAATTTATTATTACTTATATCTTTTATCAAATCATTAAAGACTTGTGAATTTTTGATGTCTATTTCTTTAATTTCGTAATCCTTATATTTTTTAATATAAGAGTCTTTCTTAGAATTTTCTATAAGGAGTTTAGGGCTTGGAAAAAATTTTTCTTCATTAATTAGCCAGGCTTTCTTATCATTTAATTCTTCAAATAATATATCATCTTTTTTCTTTCCATACTTACGTTTTGCCTTTGCCTTTATTGGATATCTTTTTATCTTGTAAGATTCATTTTCTAAGGAGAAATTTTCACTGGCGAGCCCTAGCTTGCCATTAGCCGGCTCTCTTACATATTCTATGATTACATTATCTCCTATGGCATAAGACAGACTTGATTTCAAAAATAAATTTTCATTATCACTTATTTGTACAAAATAGGATGAAAGACTATCAATCTTATTTACAACTTTTCCCCTATAGATATTATTAAGAAGAGAGTCATAGAAAATGACTTCCATAACTCTCTTATCTTCTTGTCTGATTATTATTTTTTCTTTTGGGTCTATATAAATATATTTCATTTTGCAAATATCATTTTTAGTTTTTCAAAAAATCCAAGACTTGGTATTTCTTCTTCTTTGTCTGCTATGAGATTATCTATAACAGTTTTGAAAAATTCATTTTCCTTTACAACTCCAAGAAATTTAGAATTCTTGCTATCAATTTTATTCTTATAATTTCTTATATCAAAGTCTTGTGAGGCCTTGTTTATAAAGAAATAATTAGAATTTAAGTCCTTATCTATATCTTTTTCTGATATTATGTCTATTTTTACTGCTCCTTTAATATCTAGGTCTAGATTATCGATAATTACTATATCACTATCTAATATATCTATTAAAGTATAAACATCTTCTACCTTAAAATCATATTTATCTTCTAAGAGTGGCGGGATTATAAAGCCTAGGTTAGAATTTTCATTTACTATGACCCTATCAAGACCGGCAAAGCCTAAGAAATAATCAGCTATATCATAGCTTATCATCCCATCTTTGCCAAAAAAGTCTTCCAAATTTTGCTTTTCATCTCTAAAAAATGATGTGAGTAGGACTTTTTCATTTTGGGCTAGTCTTTCAGAAAGATTTACAGCAAAATCTGTCTTTCCTATATTATTTTCCCCATTTATTAAATATATTTTCATAAAAACATCCTTTGTTAATTTTGACCATTTGCAGATTCACCGAGATTTCTAATATCATTTTCAGTTGGTTCTGCATTTATCATTTCTACGTTTAAGTCAAAGTACCTTGCTATTATATCTCTCATTATTGGTGATGCATTATAAGAAGTGTCACCTTGGGTTAGAACTATAGATATAGCTATCTCTGGATTATCATATGGAGCAAAGCCTACCATCCATGCATAGGTATCATAGTCTGTACCATCTGGGTTTTGACCTTCTACTTCTGCTGTACCTGTTTTTATACCAATATCTACCGGTAATTGGTTTAAAACAGCATTATTCTGACTTACTAGAAGTGTTCCGTATTTGATATCTTCTAAATATTTTGGATCTTTGATATCTATTTTATCACTATGAGGAACATTTTCAAAAAGCACTTCGCCTGAATCGTGGTTTTTAATCTTGTTAATTAGGGTAAGTTTATTTAGATAGCCCCCGTTTGTTATAGTTGCTATAGCCCTATTCATCTGGATTGGTGTGTAGGAGTTTTGTCCCTGGCCTATTACTATATTTAACATATCTGTTATATCCCAAACTGCTTGGTTTAAATAGGTATATTTTATAGTATCAGCAAGACCTGCTCTTTGGCCTTCTGGCATGATAAGCGGATCGTAGCCTCTTTCGTCGAAGAAATCTATTATGGCTTTTCTTGACCATTCTTTAGGATTGTCAGTAAATTTGACTATATCCTTTATATCTTGTTCATACTCATCTTTAGTCTTTTTAACTCCTTCTTTTATGAAAAGAGTTAGATTTTTATCAAGATAATCTTTAAGCATTAGCTTAGTTACTTCTACTTTTTTACCAATTGAAGGAACATTACCCTTAGCTTCCTTAGGTATATTGATTTCAATACCTGTTTCCTTATCAAGTCCAAGCATTTCTGCAGCAAGTCTTATATCATTTAGCTCAAGTTTGGTTCCTAAGGAGTCTCCATCTTCTGGGTTTTCTCCTAAGGCTAGGGTGTAGAAATAGTAGTTACATGAATCTCTTATAGCCCCATAGAGATTTTCTTCTCCGTGGGTTGCGCCTGTTTCTGTGTAGATTAGGCAAGAAAATCTCCTATTTCCTATTTCCATGAAGCCGTGACAGTTATTAACGGCAAGTGGATCTAGACCTTTTTCTAGGGCAGCTAGGGCTGTTACAAGCTTAAAGGTTGAACCTGGCATCACTGCTGTTTGAGTTGCTATATTTAGCATCGGTCTTGGAGCAAGCGGCCCATCACTTTCTTCTACTTGGAGCCCTTCCCAGTCTGATTGAGAAATACCTGTTGAAAATAGGTTTGGGTCGTAGTTTGGATATGAAGCCATTGCTAAAACTTCACCAGTTTTAACATCAGATACTACTACAGCACCACTTTCTGCATGAGGAGCCATCTTAAACGGTCTAAACGAACCATATTCTGACTCATAAAATCCTGTTTCTCTCAATGCTTCTAGGACCCCTTTTAGAGAATCTTCGGCTTGTTTCTGAAGCTTGGCATCTATTGATAGGTAAACATCATCGCCTGGTTCAGACTTTGTTTGAGATATTAATTTGCGCCTGTTACCAGCTGAATCGACTGTTACAAGTGACCTACCGTTTTTACCCTTAAGGTTGTCTTGGTAAGATTCTTCAATACCAGTCTTACCAATTATCTCATCTCTAAGATAATTTCTTTCTTTTACATACTTATCTACTTCCTCAGGTGTGGCTATTGGTCCCATGTAACCTAGTATATGGCTTGCAAGATTCCTATTTGGGTAGGACCTTATTGGCATGGTTTCTACAACTATCCCTGAAGCAGAATCTATTTTTTCTTCTATTTTTAGAACTGTTGATTCATCTAGGTTGTAGACTATATTTATTGGCCTATAACCAAAGTTCCCTTGGCGGTTTAAGGTGTTATCAATTGTAAGTATTCCAACAGCCTCAACATCATTATAAGCTTCAAGATTTGTAACCTTTTTAAGGTATTTTAAGATTTGTTGGCCATTTTTTTCCTTCATAAGGATATCTACTGTTTCTTTTGTAGAATTTGTCTTATCCTTATTTGCATAGTAGGTGTAAAAATCTTTTTTATCTGTAGTAAAGGTATAGGACCAATCTTCTGGATCATCTTCTGTGATATCTATATTTGGATAAATATTATTTTTAGTATTGGCATTTTGTGCCATGTATTTCACATATTCTGACAAAAGAAGCGGCTTTAACAAACCATTTTCATCAGCAAGTCTTGCAAGTTCGTCTACTGCAGAACCCGCTTGAGGATTCCTAAATCTCAAGTCTACTGAATATTGGTTCTTATCATCTTTTGATTCAGTGATAACTTCTGTCTCAAAGTTCGCATATATCCCCTTATTTTCTAGCTGTTCAATTAGCATATTGGCTGGGATTACATAAGCACCCTTATCATCTACCATAGCTGATGTTAAAACATCATTTATTGTAGCATTTTTAACTATTTCATAAAAGTCATTAGCTGGCGTTGACTTAAGATTTATCTTATCAAAGACCTTGTGCAATCTCGCTTTTTTCTCTACCAAGTCCTGATCAGCTTTTATGGCGTATTCATCCATGGTAAGCTTTCCTAATAAATTATTATCTTCTAGAAGCTTATATGCTAATAGCCTTGCATGAGAGTTTTGTAGTATTGATAAAAGAACTGATCTATCATTTCCTACTGATTCTAAGATTACATCTGTAGGCTCATCATCTTTTGTAAATCCTATAGAAGCAAGCTTTTTCTCATAATTCTTCTTATATTCTAGCTTAAGATTGCCATTTACCTGATTTGCGTGGGCTGGTATATCTATTCCCCTCTTTTTAAGAGCAAGGATGGCTGTATTTGCTGTTTCATACTTCATTCCATCTTTTTCATAAAAGGAGAATAGGAAGTCAGATACTAAGTCATTATCTATAATTGTATCGACTACTTTTTCTATTGGCATTTCTTTTTGGCTAAAATAATCTTTAAAGTCTTTATATTTGAAAGTATTTAATTTTATGTTGAAATCTTCTGTATAATTGACTCCATCTTCTTCAAGTATATCTACTAAATCTGATATGAGACTTTGCCTCTTATCAGCATCTACAGCCATTAGCTCATCTTTATATAGCTTTATGGTAAAAGATGGGATTGAGCTTGCTAGAAGCTTGCCATTTCTATCGTAGATATTTCCCCTACTTGCTAATTCATCGACTTCCTTTACCTTCCTATTATCAGATAGGTCTCTATAATAGTCCCCCTTTGAGACCATTACATTAAAAAGCCTAACTCCAATTATTAACATTAGGAGAACAACTATTACTTGAATAAAAATAAGTCTATTCTCTTTTTTATCGCGCATATTATCCTCTAAATCCTATAAGTTGGTATATACATTATTTTCTTTATCAAATAATAATAAATCAGATACACTAGGGAGTTTAGGATTGCTTCTACAAGTATCTCAATTCCTAAATAATCTGTTATTGATAAGATTGACTTGCCAAAGATATAATATATACCATTTACAAGTAAGAAATTAAATAAGCTTGCTATTAAGCAAATAATAAAGCCTTTAGTCTTATCCTTTGATACCTTTACTATATGTCCTCCTGCAAACAGACCTATTAGGTAATAAGATAAGGCTCTTACACCTACTAACTGGGTAAATAGAAAATCTTCTATTATACCAACTACTAATCCTCCTGCTCGACCAGTCTTACCTGGCAAGACTTGGGATAGGGCTATTACTGCTGGGATTATAATATTTACATTTGCTCCTAATATATCAATTTTGGCAAATATAGATGTTTGCAAAATGAAGGTTATAAATAAAATCATAAAGCTTTTAAATTTATTCATGAATTTCTCCTTCCTTTTGCTTAGGTTGTTCACTTTTTGGCTTTTCATCTAAATTATAATTGTTTGAACTTTTTAGGACCAAAACCCTATAAAGATGTGAAAAATCAACTGGTGAATTTATTGTAATATTTTTTCTCAAAGAATCTTGTGTCATGGTAACTGTCGCTACCCTTCCTACATAGATTCCATAAGGATATATTCCACCTAAACCACTTGTTAGGAGTATATCTTTTTCTTCTATCTTGCTTTCTATATCTAACATATAGCCTTGAATGGTATTTTTATCAAACCTATCAATTACACCATAATCTCCCGAATTTGCATTTACGAAAGATACGTCATTTTGACTTGAGTTTATTGTTTCTACCCTGGCTGTTGTTTGATAAACTTCTGTTACCTTGCCTACAAGGCCTGTATAAAACTTGCTATCTCCTACAGCTTGAAGAATGATGTCATTTTTTTCAATCCCATCAACCTTGCCCTTATCTATAGTAAAGTGAGTGGTCATGGAATTTACATCTGTATTAATTAGCTTTGCTTTAATATACTTATTGTCTGTTCCCCTTGTGGCCGCTGCTTCATCTTTTAGGAATTCACTTCTATTTATGGCTGTTGCATATCTTGCATTTTCCATAACTAAAGCCCTATTTTCGGCTTCTAATCTTAGGACTTCTGCTCTAGTTTCTTTTGATCCAATTGTTCTTTCAAGCTGATCTATTATAGCAGATGAAATAGAATAAGTCACACTTTCTATTGGTTTTAGGAGAGTGTTAGCTATGTTTGAACCTGTTTTAGATAGCCCATCCACTTGACTTGAAATTAAAATCACTATTAATAAACTAACTATAGTTATTATAAAGGGTGTTTTTTCTTTTTTTACTCTTTTATATGCCATAAAAACCTACTTACGATATTTCAAATATTTTTCTGGATTTTCCAAAATCATACCTGCCCCTAGGATAGCATCTGTGCTTGGGTCTTCTGAGTGGTAAGATTTAAGTCCAATTTTCTTTTCAATGTATTCTGCCATACCTGATAGTTGTGATAGGGAACCTGATAAAGCAAAACCGTTTTTCTTTATGTCTGCCGAAATTTCTGGTGGTGTTTTTTCTAAAACTTCAAATACCATATCACATATCTCATCTGCAAATGGCAATATTGTTGAAACTAGCTCATTTGATTTAATAATCTCAGTTTTAGGCTTAGAATCTGTAAAATCTCTACCATCAACCGACATTTCCATATTGGCATCTTTTACCTTTAGGCTTGCTAGGGCTATTTTTACTTTTTCCGCTGTATTTTTACCTATTTCTAGATTTTTATTATCTCTAAAATATGAAACTATCTTTTCATCTAGGTAGTCTCCACCTTTATTTATGGTTTTTGATGTAACTATTCCATTTAGGGAAATTACAGCTACCTGGCTTGTACCAGCTCCCATATTTATCAGTAGAATCCCCTTAGATTCTTCAGGTGATAGGTTCATACCATACGCACAAGCTAAGGACTCATCTACAAGTATTATATCCCTGCTACCTGCATGGAGAGCTGCATCTTCCACCGCTCTTTTTTGTATATCTGTAATGCCAGAAGGTACCACTATTACAACCTTTGGCTGGATAAAGCTAAAACCTTCATTTACTTTTCCAAAAAAGTAATTAAGCATAGCTTCTGTAAGGTTAAAGTCTGTTATAACCCCGTTTTTGATTGGCTTTACTACCTGTATATTTTTGTGGGTCTTGCCTAGCATGTCTTTAGCCTCTTGGCCTACCGCTTCGACTTTTTGGTAGTTTTCGTCAAGCACTAAGCTTGATGGTTCGTTTATTATTAGACCCTCGCCTTTTTTATAAACTAAAATATTGCTAGTACCAAGGTCTATGGCAAAATCTGTAGCAATCAACTTTAATTTCATAATATTCTCCTATATATAATTATCTCTTTTTAAAGATACATAATCAGTATGACCAATTATAATGTGGTCAAGTACATTTATATCAAGTATTTCTCCAGCATCTATGAGTCTTCTAGTAACCATTATATCAGCCTTAGACGGGTCTGGATTACCTGATGGGTGGTTGTGAACTAATATTATTGACTTAGCACTCTTTTTGATTGCCTTCTTAAAAACTTCTCTAGGATTTACTATTGATGAATTTAAGTCACCTATAGATATTAATTCATTTGCTATAACCATATTTTTATTATTCAATAAAACTATGTAAAAATGTTCCCTATCTTCCATGGCAAGTTTATTTCTAAACATCTGGTAGACATCTTCATTAGATGTGATTTTGTCATATTTCTTGTTTAGATATTCTTCCTTAAGCCTCTTACCAAGCTGAAGGCTTGCTATTACCTTTGTAGCCTTAGCATCCTTTATCCCCTTAATCTTTCTAAGATCAGATACTCCTATTTCTAGAAGGTCTTCTGTTGAGAAAGAATCAAGGATTTCTTCAGCAAGTTCTATTGCGTTTTTCTCACTTGTCCCTGTTTGTAAAATTATGGCCAAAAGCTCTGTATTTGTCAGAGCTCCATAGCCATAGTTTATTAACTTCTCTCTGGGCCTATCAGATTCTTTCATCTGCTTTATAGTTTGTTTCACTTAAGCTTTTCTCCAATATCTAGTTTTTTCATATGCTTTATTATAAAATTGGATGAAAGGCCTACAAAAAATCCGGTGAAGGTACCAACAAATACAAGGAGTGGTAAATAATAAAACATCTTAATATTTTCCATCACTATAACAGATACTATTATCTGTCCAATATTGTGGGCAAAGGCACCTATTTCACTTACACCAATAAAAGAAAATAGCTTATCATGAAATTTAAGGGCAAGAACCATTGCAATTGATGCTAGAATGGCCCCGGCAGCTGAATAAAAGAAAGCAGAAACTGCTCCTGTTATTAAAACCAGCATAAAGGATTTTAGTAAGGATATTGTAAGGCTAGCCTTAAATCCATAAAAATAAAGACTTACTAGTATTATTATATTAGAAAGTCCAAGTTTTGCACCTGGAATAGGAACAGGCATCGGGATTTGTAATTCCACAACTGATATAACTAGGGCGAGGGCTAAGAGAAGAGCCATATTTGTTAACTTTTTGGTATTCATTATCTTACCACCTTATCTATTTTTTCTTCCTTTTGGCTTTTTTTATCGCTTTCTTCTACCTCAAGAAAGAGCCTGTGAGGTAGACAAATTATTGTCTCGCCTTCTTTTGAGATTGCATGCATATGGGTACAAATTTGATCAAGACAATCAGCCTCAACAACCTTAGCCTTGCCATCTTTTATCTCAATCTTATTATAATGGCCGCCATATCTTGCTATATACTCCCCATCCTTTTCTAAAGGAAGTCTTTCTATTATCTTTCCATCTTGTTCTACTACTAATATATCACCGTCATACTTTTGGCTTTCTTTATATATCAAAAAATTAAATCCTAAAGACAGGCACAGAAGTCCAACTATTACGATTATATCACCTTTTTTTATCTTCATATATATTCCCTCTATTAAAATTTTAATTGTACTCAATTATAATATTATATACTTTTTAGCCTATAAAACTAGGAATTTATATGTAAAATTTAAGATAAAAAAAGAAGCCCAGGGCTTCCGATCTTGATAAAGTATAAGAATGCTTTGTAGTTATATAAATTAATGTTTTCCTATGTAGGAATTAACTTTATCAAAATAGTTGCCGCAGGCTTCGTTTTTATTCATTTATTGTTATACATTTATTTGGACATTTTTCACATGCTGTCTTTAATAGTTCCATATCAAAGTCATTACCGTGAACTTCTTTTGATAGGAAGTTATCCATTGCAAATGCTTCAGGGTAGGTTTTTGCACAAATTGTACAACCTATACATGAATTAGAGCAGTTTGCTCTTGCATCTTTGCCCTTGTCATGAGATGAACATAGGACTACTTGTTTTTGTGAAAATGGTATAAGCTCGATTATATTTTTTGGACATACGTCTACGCACTTGCCACAAGCTACACATTTTTCTCTATTAACTAAGGCTACTCCATCTACTATATGTATTGCATCAAATGGGCAGGTTTTTTCACAAGTGCCGCATCCTATACATCCATAGTTACAAGCTTTTTTACCGCCAAATAAAGCAATTTGCGCCCTACAGTCCTCTAGACCTTGGTAAGCAAATTTATCCTTAGCAGCTTCTGTAGTACCATTACATTTTACTATAGCTACCTTTCTATCGTCTGATGCTGTAGCTTCTACACCCATTGCAGCTGCTACTGCTGCTGTAGTGTTTGGTCCGCCTATAGCACAGGCATTTACTTCTGCTTCGCCTTTTGCTATGGCTGCTGCAAGTCCATCACAGCCAGGATAACCGCATGCACCACAGTTAGCACCTGGTAGGGCATCCCTAACTGCTGCTTCTTTGACTGATTTTTCTACGTGGAATTTATCTGAGATAAATCCTAAAGCTATCGCAAATACAAAGCCCATTACGGCTAGTATTGCCATTGGTAATAATAAATTCATCGCTTCCTCCTATGCTAAACCTGCAAAGCCCATGAAGGCTATAGCCATTAGACCTAGGGTTATTAAAGAGAGTGGGGCTCCCTTAAATGACTCAGGAACGTTGTTATATTCTGTCTTTTCTCTTAGGTAAGCTAGGATCATGATTGCTAGCATAAATCCTATTGATGATGCAAAGGCATATACTGTTGCTTCTACTAAGTTATAAGATAAGTCTATTGTTTTGATTGCTACACCAAGAACCACACAGTTGGTTGTGATTAGTGGTAGATAAACACCCAAAGCTCCATAAAGGGCAGGCATTGATTTTTTCATTACTGTTTCTACTGATTGAACTAGAGTTGCTATAACCAAGATAAATACTACTGTTTGTAGGTATTGTACATTAAAGGCCTCTAATATGTAATATTGGATAAACCAAGTTATAATTGTTGCAAGTACTATTACAAATATTACCGCAAAACCCATTCCTCTAGCAGTCTCAACCTTACTTGTAACACCTAGGGTTGGACAAATACCTAAGAATTGTCCAAGTACGTAGTTTGATACAAATATAGTTGCTATTATGATTTTAAATAATTCTACTAGCATGATAACTCCTATTTAGCTTTCTTTCTATTTGTAATCGCATGGAAGGCTGCATAAATCATTCCAAGTACTATAAATGATGATGCTGGTTGAAGCATAAATCCTATAGTGTATTCTTCTGGTATGATTCCTATTCCAAAAAGTGTGCCTGCTCCTAGTAATTCTCTGAAGAAGGCAAGTATTGATATAGCTATAGTATAGCCTATACCTTGGCTGATACCATCTACTATTGATGCGATTGGGCCATTTTGTGATGCAAATCCTTCTGCACGAGCAAGGATGATACAGTTTACTACTATTAGTGGTATAAAGATACCCAAAGACTGATCAAGGGCTGGTGCATAGGCCTTTATTAGCATTTGAACAATAGTTACAAAGCCTGCTATAACTACGATGAAAGAAGGTATCCTTATTTCATCTGATATGAAGTTACGTAATAAGGATATAACTAAGTTACTCATTACAAGTACGAAGGTTACTGACACTCCCATACCTACAGCATTAGTTAAGGTTGAAGATATGGCTAGTACAGAACACATACCAACCATCTGTACAAGGACAGGGTTGTTTTTTATGATTCCATCGGTAAATATTTTACCAAAATTTACCTTTTCTTTTTTATTTTCTTTTGCCATGATAGCTCCTATTCTAATTTAGAGAGAACTTCTCTTGCATCGTTGATACCTCTTAGGATGGTGTTTGTTGAAATTGTAGCACCTGACATGCCAACTATTTCATTTTCCCCACCTGAGGCTGATGCCTTAACTTCACTGTCCATATTTACTCCAACCATTCCTTCTTTGAAGAAATCTTCTTCCATTTGTTTACCAAAGCCTGCTGACTCTGAATGGCTTAATGGAGCAAATCCTGTTATGTTGTGGTCACTATCAACACCTATTAAGAATTGTATATCGCCGCCGTAACCGCCTGGAGATTGGATTTGGAATACATATCCATCACCATCGGCTCCTTTTGCCTTGTATACTTCTTGGATTGTATCTGGCTTATCTGCAACTTCTACTGGCTCATAAGAATCTGCTTTATAAACTATAGCAAGGGATTCTTTTAGCTCTTCTTGTTTACGTGCTTCTATGATAGGAGCAGTCATATTATTTGTAAAAGCAAGGGCTAGGGCAGTTACTGATGTTATTAATAGTAATTTTATACCTAATTTAAAACTCTTATTCATTTTCCCCTCCTTTTTTTGCTTTAGCTTTACCAAAGATCCTATCTCTTGTGTGTTTTTCTATAACTGGTACTAAGAGGTTCATTAATAGGATTGAGTAAGATACACCTTCTGGATATCCACCCCATAGCCTTATAACAGCTGTTAAGAAACCACAACCAAAGGCAAATACTATTTGTCCCTTAGGTGTTATTGGGGCTGTAGTATAATCTGTTGCCATAAAGAAGGCACCTAGGATTAGACCACCTGATAAAATTTGACTTAGTAGATAATTAAGGTCAAAGCCTTTACCAAATATTGCTAGTAGGACTGTTGTTGTTACTATATATGTAAGTGGGATTCTTATATGGATTACTTTTCTAAATAGTAAGTATCCTGCACCAATTAATAGGGCTATTGCACTAATCTCACCAATACATCCTGGAATGTGTCCTATAAATAGGTCCATTAGGCTGTAAGCTTTTGGATCTGATAATGGTGTTGCTTGAGAAACCATTGACACATCACTTATAGTTTTAAGAGTTGCTACTCTTTCTGTTGGAACGAAGTTTGTCATTGTATCTGACCAAGATGCCATTAGGAAGGCTCTTGCAGCAAGTGCTGGGTTTACAATATTTTGACCAATTCCGCCGTAGAACATCTTTGCTACGATTATAGCAAACATTGAACCTATCACTATTTGCCAAACTGGTAAGGTAAATGGTACGTTGTAGGCTAATAAGATACCTGTTACAACTGCTGATAAATCTTTAATTGTATTTTTTCTTTTTGTTAATTTATTAAAGGCTGCTTCTGATAAAACACAGGCTATTACTGATGCTAGTATTAAAACTAGAGCCCTGTAACCAAAGTAGTAAATTCCGACAGCTCCTGCAGGAATAAGTGCAATAATAACATCGAGCATGTCATTTGCGACTGTCCTTTTACTTCTAAGGTGTGGAGAAGCAGTTACTAATAATTGTTTATTATTTTCCATAATTCCCCCTATTTTCCTGCCTGTCTTATTTGTCTCTTAGCAAATTTGATAGCTTCGACTAAAGGTCTTCTTGATGGGCATACAAATGAGCATGAACCACATTCTATACAATCAAGGGCTCCCTCTTGGTCTGCCTTTTCAAATCTACCATCTAGAGCGTGTTTGTGGATGTAGTTTGGTAGTAAGAATACTGGACATACGCTTACACATCTACCACATCTTATACAAGGATCTGCTTCTTCGATGAAGGCTTCCTTGCTATCTAAAACTAGGATACAGTTAGTAGCTTTTTCCACTGGTTTTGTTAAATCTGGTTGAGCTATACCACACATTGGTCCACCATTTATAACCTTGGCTACATCATCTGATCCACCAGCTTCCTCTAGAAGTTCACCAAAGCTTACCCCAAGTCTTACCTTCATATTTGTTGGGTTTTTGACTGATGAGCCTGTAACAGTTAGGATTCTTTCATATAGAGGTTTACCCATGAAAAGTGCTTCATAAATTGCATTTACTGTAGAAATATTTGATACAATTGCTCCTACATCCATTGGAAGTCCACCTGATGGTACTTCCCTATCTAGGATTGCATTTATTAGTCTTTTTTCATCACCTTGTGGATATTTGGTCTTAAGCTTTACTACTTCAATAGTACCATCGAATTTATTAGCCTTAGCAAATTCTTCTAGGGTCTTGGTCATTGTTTCGTAAGCCTTTGGTTTATTATCTTCTATGGCTATAAAACCTTTTTTGGCATCCACTGCCTTAAGTAGTTGAATTAAACCCTTTATTATATGTAGGGGATAATTTTTCATTATGTAGTCATCACAGGTGATAAAAGGTTCACACTCTGCACCATTTACAATTACAGTATCTACTGGTTTGTTTGGTGAATATTTAATGTGGGCAGGAAAGGCTGCTCCACCCATACCAACTATTCCAGCTTCCTTAATCTTTGCTACGATCTTTTCCTTACTTAAGTTTAAGTTTTCAACTTCAACATAAGTTTTTTCTTGATCGAAGCCTTCAGTGTCAATTATTACTGCCTTGGTATTTTTACCTGAGGCTGATTGTATGTCGACTATGTCTTTTACAATGCCTGCCACTGAGGAATGTATGTTTGCTGAGAAGTTACCAACTGCACTAGCAATCAAATCTCCTACAGCAACTTCATCTTTCTTATTGACAATGCACTTACTAGGTGCGCCTATGTGTTGAGTTAGTGGAATTGTTACAAGCTTTGGAATAGCAGCTGTTTTAAGGCTGCTATTTTCTGTTAGCTCTTTATATTCCGCCATCTGAACACCATGAGCAAATGTCATAGTATTAGTTGCCATCTTTCTCTCCTTTTATTATTTTTTCTCTATACTTCTATTATAGAATAAAATCGAAAATTTCTCAATATTTATCTTACATTTGAGATAATATCTTCTAAAAATGTCATAAAGTTATCAAAGGCTAGCTGTTTTAGATTTGCAAGTCTCTCCTTGCTAGGTAGGCCGTTTTTGTAAAACTTCTTGTAGACATCATAGTTTGCATCTATTTTTGTTACATATTGCCTTGTTTCTTCAAATGGAATATCTAAAGGATTTGGATTTGTAGCATCAACAATTCCTTCATTAATCCACTTATCGACATTACCCACACCACCATTGTAGGCTGCTAGGGCTAGGTCTCTGTTGTTGTAATACCTATAAAGATAATCATAGTAGGCAAGACCTAGATCAAGATTATACTCAACTTCTGAAAGCTTTTCTGGATGAAATTCCTTATTTGTAAGTTCAGCCGCATGGGATGCAGTTTGATCAAGAAGTTGCATCAAGCCCTTAGCATCTTGGTGACTTTGCGCATCCTTGTTAAAGTCTGATTCTACCTTTATGATTGATGCTGTTAGAAGTGGGTCTACATTGTATTTTTCTGAATATTCATAGATTTCATCTTGATAATTAATCCTTGTCCTAGATGCCTGATAGGCTATTATGCCATAAATTATGACAAATAGAAGCAAGATCGCAAGTAGAATAAAACCTATAAATTTACCTATAGCTTTGAGTGCTTTCATAAAATATTTTCCGTCCTTAAAATTTCTATTATTTTTGCCCTGAGCTCCTCTATAGAACCATCATTGTCTATGATTATTTTACCATCATCCTTAGCAATGATAGATTTTTCTTGAGTAGCTATTTTGCTTTTGGCATAAAGTTCGTTTATCCCATCACGCTCAGTCAACCTTTTAATCTGGATTTCCTCACTTGCCCTTACAAATAAGATAAGGTCAGGGTCAAATTTAGCTTCCATTTGATAAAAAAGAGGTATTTCTACAAAGACATTTTTTTCATCAAGACTTCCTATCTGCCTTTCAATCTCCGCCATAATATTGGGATGGGTAAGCTTATTTAGCCTTGTCATAAGGTCAGGACTTGCAAAAATCATCTTCGCCAGCTTATTTTTATCAAGGTCCTCATTTTCAAAAGTCTTCCTAAAAAATGGATCTTTTTTTATGGCCTCATAATTTGCTTGGCCTTTTTCTAATAGCTTTTTATTTACCTGGTCGCTGTCAATAACCACAAAGCCCAATTCCCTAATTATGGAGCTTAGAGCTGACTTGCCCGATCCAATTGTCCCTGTTATTACAATCTTATTTGGACTCATACATACTCTCTCCAAAACCTATGTCTACCACAAGCTTTACCTTAAGCTCTGCCGCATCTTCCATGCACTTTTGTAGGATTTCCTTAGCCCTATCCTTATCTTCCAGGGAAGATTCTATAATTATTTCATCGTGGATTTGTAAAATTATCCTTGCATCAAGGCCTTCATCTAAGAGGGTCTGGTGGGTATTTATCATGGCAATTTTGATTATATCTGCCGCTGTACCTTGGATTGGGGTATTTAGGGCAATCCTTTCACCAAAGCTTCTTACATTGAAGTTTCTTGATGAAATCTCTGGTATATAACGTCTTCTGTGGAAGAGGGTTTCTATATAGCCCTGGTCCTTGGCAAGTTTTACTACATTGTCCATATAGGCCTTTATTTGTGGATATGAAGCCTTGTAGGAATCTATATAATCTTTGGCTTGTTTTCTTGGAATGTTTAAATTTTGTGATAGGCCATAATCGCTTATGCCATAGATTATTCCAAAATTTACTGCCTTTGCTTCAGACCTTTGAACCTTTGTAACCTTATCAAGTGGTGTATTAAAGACCTCAGATGCGGTCTGGGTGTGGATGTCTATGTTATGGTTGAAGGCATCTTGCATATTTTTATCATCTGCTAGGCTTGCCAAAATCCTTAGTTCGATTTGTGAATAGTCGGCATCTATTAAAATATTGCCTTCAGCTGCCTTAAAGGCCTTTCTAATGGCCCTTCCTTCGTCAGTTTTAATTGGCAAGTTTTGTAGGTTTGGCTCTTGGCTTGATAATCTACCGGTTGAAGCAATATTTTGTCTAAAGGTTGATCTGATTCTTCCATCTCCATCTATGGCATTTTCCAGGCCTTCGATGTAGGTTGAGCGAAGCTTGTAGGTTTCCCTGTATTTTTCAATCTTTTCAATAATTGGATGCTTATCTCTAAGTTTTTCTAAGACTGATTGGTCTGTCGAATATCCTGTCTTTGTCTTTTTGATAACTGGTAAATCCAAGTCTTTAAAGAGTACTTCTCCCAATTGCTTAGTTGAGTTTATATTAAACTCGCTTCCTGCATAGTCATATATATCTTTGGTTAAATCTTCTATTTGAAGGTCAAGCCCTTCTTTTAACTCTTCTAAAACTTGCCTATCTGTTGCAAATCCAACTATCTCCATAGCTGCAAGAACTCCGGCAAGCTTCTTTTCTATATTGTCATAGAGATCTAGCATCTCATATTCTTTAAGATTTTCTAAAAGCTTATCTTTAGAGTATTCTATAGCATAGATTAGGGATGCCAGGTAGGAATTAAGCTTATCAGAGTCGATATCTTCGTATTTTTTCTTCTTAGATCCCTTGCCTAAAAGTGCCTCTTCATTATCAACCTCAAAAGTCGCATAAGACTGGCTTAAGACCTTTAAATCGTAGGATGACCTTGATGGATCAATTAGATAGTGCATAAGCATCAAATCATCATATGGGGCCTTAAGCTTTATGCCAATCTTATCAAGAAGGACTATTTCTTCCTTTATATCAAAGCTTGTCTTTCTAATCGATTCATCTGCAAAAATACCCTTAAAGTCTTTAACAAAATCTTCGTCAGGCTTAATTATAAATACCTTGGAATCCTTAGTTTTTATGGCAAGCTTAAAGATCTCTGAATGGATGTAGTTATCACCATTATAGAGGGATTTGAAGAAAAACTCCTTATTCTCTCTTATAGATTCTATTAAATCCTTAAAATCATCCGCCTCTTTGTATTCAAATTCAAGCTTAGGGGCATCCTTGCCATCAGAATCAAGTTCATCCAAGAACTTATTGAAATTAAGTTTGGCAAATTTCTCCCTAAGTCCTTCCTTATCAATCTCTCCAAGAGCAAGGTCTTCATAGTCAAATTCTACAGGAGCATCTGTGACAATTGTCCCAATTTTCTTGGACAAGTAAGCCATTGCCTCACCATTTTCGATATTTTCCTTGGTCTTCTTGCCTGTGATATCGTCGATATTTTCATAAAGGCCTTCGATAGATCCATATTTTTGGATATATTGGAGGGCACGCTTTTCGCCAATCCCATCCACTCCTGGGATATTATCAGACTTATCACCCATAAGTCCCTTAACATCTATAAGTTGCTTAGGGCTAATGCCATATTCTTCCTTGATTTTTTCGACATTATATTCAACAGTATCTGAAACACCCTTCCTGGTCAAATAGACAATTATTCCATCATCTACTAGTTGGAGGTAGTCCCTATCTCCTGTTATAAGGACTGCTTCATCTCCAGCTTCCTTGGCCATTTTTGCATAGGTTCCAACTATATCATCAGCCTCAAAACCATCTAGGTCTGTATATTTGACTCCCATAGATTCAAGGACATCCTTAAGTATTCCAAACTGGTAGGAAAGCTCATTTGGAGTCTTATCCCTATTTGCCTTATAGTCCTTAAATTCTTCATTTCTAAAAGTTCCACCCGACCTATCAAAGGCAACCAAAACATAATCAGGCTTATATTTATCAAAGGCGTTCTTATACATAGTCAAAAATCCATAAACGCCATTTGTCATAACTCCGTCATTGTTGGTCAAATTTGGAAGAGCAAAAAAGGCCCTGTAGATCAAAGATGAACCATCAATTAACATTACAGTTTTTTTCATTATATCTCCTTAACAAAAAATATTTCTATTTTTTGCAACAAATCTTATCTCTACCTTATAGTATAACGTATTTTGGCAAATTTTTAAAGAAAAAAGGAAACATTCTCACAAATGCTTCCCAAAAATAATTTTAAATTTCATCATATTTCTTTTTTAATTTATCCATGTAGTCAAGGTCAATCCACTCCTCGCTATAGCCACATCTAGTGCAAATATACCTATCAACAGGAACTGCTGACTTAATTGTAAGACCTGTCATAATATTATTTCCAGCCCCATAGGCCCTGGCATATCCAGGCACAAATAAAATATCACTAGCCCCACACTTTGGGCACTTTCTCGTATTTTTCATAAATTCTCCTTCCATTTTACATCACAGGGTCAATATAACCAAGCTCCATTGCCTTATTATAGGCTTCTATAGCATTATTTACTCCTAACTTGTCATAAATATTAGCCAGGTGATTGTAAAGAGTTCTCTCGCTAATAAAAAGTTTTTGAGCAATTTTCTTTTTATCATCTCCCTTTACCAACTCCTTTAAAACTTCAATTTCTCTTTGCGTAAGATTTTCAATAATCAAAGTCTTTCTAGATGGGCTTTTGCCCTGATAAACATTTTTAAGCCTTACTAGCATTTCCTCAATTTCGATTGACTTATTTATAAAATCTTTAACACCTAACTTAAAAGCTATATCCTTGTAATTATCTAAATCATAAGAGGTTAAGACTATTATCTTTTGTTTGGGATTATCTTCTATCAAATCTTTAATTAGATCAAGGCCTGTCTTATCATCTTTTAAATTTATGTCGATTAAAAAAATATCATATATTTCTTTTTTTATTATCTTTAAAAACTCTTGGACTTTTGATACATAAGTACATGAAATTTCTTCTTGCTCTTCTAAAAGCATTTTAAGAGACTGACCAAATAATTTATGGTCATCAAGCAAAATAATTTTCATCTCTTGTAACCTCCAAGCAAACTTTAGTTGTAAGTATATATTTATTTAATCCATAAGAAATATTTCCTGAATTTGAATCTATTAATAGATTAAGTAGCAAGACTCCTCTTTTTGATTCCTTAATTTTATTAAAATCAGCGGGGCTTGCTCCATCACTTTCCATATCTATATAAACAAATTTTCCTTTTTTATATAGTTTGTAAGATAAATACTTGGCATCGGAATGCTTATATACATTATTTATAAGTTCCTTTGAAATTATCGCAATCAACCTAATTAATCTTTTATCTTCTATTAGATCACTATCGATATATTTGGTAATTTCAATATTTTTATCTGGATATAGACTTCTTAAATTATCAAATATAGCTAAGAGCGATGTTTCCAAATTTGCTTTTTCAAATAAAGATGACTGATAGAATTTCATTATATTTCGTACTTTTTCCTCAAGTTCTCTTAGAATGTTTTTAGTATATTCTATATCAGGATTTTTTGAAGACAGAAAATTTTTACTTGCAAATATATCTTGGATAATATCATCATGGATAATTCTTGCAAATTCATCTCTTTCACTAGACATATAATCTGAAAGGTAATAGAGTTTGAAAGTTTTATCATATGCTAGCTCTTTTTCCTTTAAAAATAGAATAAAGAAAAATTCTGTAATAAGGAAAATTATTTGGATAAATATATTTATCATTACCGTTCCTATATCAAATAAATAAATCACTACAAAAATAAAAAATACAAGTCCAATAGTAAATATTTGTGTAGATTTTCTTGATATTGGCAAGATGTTTATATATTTTATATTATCTAAAATTAAGTATCTTTTAATAAAAACACCTGTTGAGATAATGCTTATAAGAGCGAATATAAACTTATAAGGCAAGTCATCTATTAGAATCAAAGCCAAGGGTAATAGTGATGTAAAAATTATCAAAATAGAAAATCTTTGAGGTATTTTTTTATTTGAAATTTCTGTATATATAAGTCCATACAAGGTAAAAAATAAAATAAGTGAAATTGCATTTAAAATCGGGCACTCTTTTACTAACATATTGTTTTTAAAAAGAAGACCCCAAAATAAAATTATCATTAAATGGATGCTTACAATTTTTTCTAATTTCTTATACATATCTCAATAGTAGCTAAGAACAATCCTTTCTTTATTAGTATTTATACCCAAAATTATAATTACTGATCCTAAAATCAAAAGCTTAGTTATCAAGTATCCAGGCAAGGAATTTGTAAAATTATATACTAGGTAAGTACTTATCATGACGGCTATGGATAGTCCTATCAAACGAATTTGGAGAGAATTTACTTTATTCATGTTTCTAGTACCAAGTATTATCAAGACGATTATTAGAGTGTAAAGAAAACTTGATATAAATAAGTTTATACTAATGATTAAGCTTAGATTAATTTTCAGTAGGTATAATATAAGGCTTGGAAGGACTGTAATTAATGTCGCTAAATAGATACTAAACAAATATTTAATTAGAATTTCTTTAATAGAAAGTCCATTTGCAAGTAAAAATTCAAGCTTTTTGCTAATCTTATCTGATACCAAGGTATTTTTAGCGAGTTCTACTCCAAACATTACAAAAACTATTAAAACCCCATCAATTTTAACTATATTCATGACCTTATTTATTTCTTGACTTCCTCCATCGCCAAAAAACAAAGCCATAAAGGAGCAGATTAGTGCCATAAGAGACATTAATAAGGCATTTTTGTCTAAAAGTTTTCTTGAATCGTTAATGACTAAGATCATGACCATGACCCTTCTTTATTAAGAACAGCTTCGTTGTTTATTTCAGACAAATCTTTCATAGAAAATATTGCAAAGATTAAGGCTAAGCCAATATTTATTCCTAGAATGATATAAATAAGGTTTAAATTATATCTTTCTATTAATGATAGGATTTTCGCTGAAAATGTGCCTATCATGTAAATTAGAATTGTTGTTCCAAAGAAAACTATATTTTTGAAAAACTTGAAGTTTCTTTGGGATAAAGATATAAGGTTAAAAAATAGTATTTCAAAATATGTCATTCCTATCATTGTCACAAATATGCCCACAATCCACTTAAATTCGATCTGTAAGTCTACTAGGACATAAGTTAGGAAAAATAATAAAAATGGAATTATAGAAGATAGTCTCCACATTTCTAGCCCATAGGCTTTAATCACAGCTTTTATATTAATTCCTGACCCTAGGATAAATTCAATACGTTTATTTAGTCTATCCTTGACTGTTAAATTGACAACCATAGAATTAGACATGATTAGTGAAATTCCAAGCATTAGTACGTATAGCATCAATACAATATAATCATTTCCTCTTGAATCAAAGGTCCCCTTATATAGTAAAAAAATAAAGCCAAGAGAAATCAAGGTAAATAATAATAAATTAAAAATAAAATCCTTGTCCCTACTTAAATAGTAGCGACAGGCCCTATTAATATTCATCTTATCATTCATTTCCTACCTTCCTCTATAAATAAATCTTCTAAGCTCTCTCCCTTAATTTCTCCGATATTCTTTGTAAAAAGTAAGACTCCTGATTTAATCATAGAAATCTTATCAGCTATCTTTTCAATTTCAGAAAGATCATGACTTGTAAGAACTATGGTCTTTCCTTCAGCCTTAAATAATTTTATGAGCTTTCTTATCTCAACTCTTGATATTGGATCTACTCCACTTGTTACTTCATCTAAAAATATTATCTCTCTATTCATCATTACAATAATTAACAAAGATAATTTTCTCTTCATACCCTTAGAATATGTCGAAACATTTCTACCCAGATCATTTGTAAGATCTAATAAGTCAGAATATTTTTGATAAGAATCTAAACCATATCCGAAATTTAAACCGTATAATTTAATATTTTCTAGACCAGTCTTATCTTCATACAAATAGTCATTTTCAAGTAACATTGCATAATTTCCCTTAAGTCTAACCTCACCACCATCCTCTTCATAAAGACCAGTAAGTATCCTAAGCAGAGAAGTCTTACCAGAGCCATTAGGACCAACTAGAGCATGGACCGTATTTTCTTCAATTTCTAAAGAAAAATTATTAAAAAGCTTCTTATTTTCGAAATTCTTACTCATATCTTTCACTTCAATAACATTCATAAAATCACCTCTTGATACTATTCTAAATGAATCAAATTAATTTTACATGAGTAAAAACTGCAAATTTTTTTAGTAAAACCTTATTTATATACAATAAAAAAATCTATTGAAACTTGTTAGTAACAATAGATCCTAGATTCATATAAAGTTTATTATTTAAACAACTTATAAAACATAATGGTGCCGGTGGTGGGATACCATATGGGGCTTATTTTAATTTTACAATGTGTAATTTAAGCCATTCTTATATTTTAATATAGGGTGATTTATACCCTTTTTATAGCTTTAATAACTTTTTATGTACTTAAAATGTACTTTTTTCTTATGAATCCTTATTCATCATATCCACCATTTTATCATCAGCAAGCGGGTAAAAGTGTGAATAAGTATCAAGTGTTATTGATGTGTTTTTGTGTCCAAGTCGCTTAGAGATTAAAACTATATTAACATTATGATTTATTAAATAGCTTGCATGCGAGTGTCTTAAGCCGTGAACGTGGATTCTTTTTATCTTTGGTCGCTTAACCTCGCTTGTTTTATTATAGGCTTTGATCTCTTCATTTGCCTTTTCTACTCCCTGCTTGATTCCATTTTCTATAAATCTCTTTTCCCAATTAAATATTAAATCATTATCTTTAGGCTTATAGATTTTACTTTGATACTCTTTTAAAATCTCTATGGTAGTATCAGCTAGGCTTAAGACCCTTGTTTCATAGGTTTTAGTGGGGGTTATCACGTCCCTACCCTTTAATCTTTGAAGAGATGATTCAACTCTTAAGGTTTTATTATCAAAATCAATACAAGACCATTTTAGGGCTAATAATTCACCCTTACGAATCCCCGTCCAATATAATATGTTTATAGCCGTCTTTGCCTTTATATCCTCGATATATTGGTAAATCTCTTTGAACTCTTCAAGCGTCCAAAATCTCATAGGCTCTTTAATCTCGTTTGGTACTTTAGCCTTACCTACCCTATGGATTGGATTTTCTTTAAGTCCATAAAACTTGACTGCATGATTTAAGACTGTTGAAAATTCATTTTGAATTGATTGAATATACTTGCTTGAAAGCCCCTCTTCTATCATTGAATTTTGCCATTTTCTTATATCTAGGGGTTCTATTTCATTTAAAGGCATATCCCCAAAAGTTGGCAAAACTCTTCTATATCTCTCATTTTTTGTTTGTTGGGTTCTCTCTCTTAATTGGGGGTAATTATCTTTTTTGTAGATCTCTAAGAAATCAGAAAAAAGCATATTTGGTTGGCCTTGACTAGCCTTTAAAAAATCACGTTCCCATGCTTGAGCGTCTTTTCTTCTATCAAATCCTGATTTCTTTTTTTGCTTTATTTCTCCCTTATAATCTCTATAATTAAATTTGCAATACCATAAGCCAGTTTTTTCATCTTTATAGCTAGGCATGGTTATTCCTTTCTAGGTTTGTTTAAAAGATTCTGTAAGTCATTTATTGCCTTGTATATGTGCGTATCTTTATTATTGAAAATCATGATTGTATCATTTAATTTTTTAAACAGCTGACGTTCATTTGGAGTACTAGGCCTTATTTCTTCATCTTTGAAACTTATATAATTATGAATGTTTTCAAAACCAAAATAATAAAAATAATACGTAACATCATTTATTTTAGATTTTATTTCAATTTCACCGCCCCCATAATCTTCTAAAGTCCAACTAATAATTTCTTTTTCTGTCAATTCAATCAGTAGTTTAAGCATTTCCTCTGTTGGGCTGTTTGATTCTTCAATGGTTAATTCTTCAACCGATACCCCCAACACTTGAGCTATTTTTTTTAAATTTTCATCGCTAGGATTATTTTTTCCTTGTTCTATTAAAGACATAAAAGCCCCAGAAATGCCGACTTTATCCGCCAGTTGTTTTTGGGTAAGCCCCTGTATTTGCCTATATTTTTTTATATTGTCGCTTAGCATATTATCCCCCGTATTCTTTTTTGCTTAATATGATTATATAACTTAAGTCTTAACTTGACAAGACTTAATAATTAAGTTATTATATAATTAGTTAGAGTTTAAGGAGGTATTAAATGCAAATTGATTCATTAAAAATAAAAACACTAATGCTAGAAAAAGACCTAAATAATAAAAGTCTAGCTAAAAAAATGAAATCATCTAGACAATGGGTCGGGGCTATCCTTGATCGTGGACACGCTACTTTAAACATGGTTAATAAAATAGCTAAAGCCTTAGAAGTAGAGCCAAAAGAGATTGTTAGATTGGAGGATTAAAAATGTTTTTAAGGGCTGATGAAGTAAAAGATATTTTAAATGTTTCCCAGGCTATGGGCTATAAAGTCATAAGGCAATTAAATTCAGAATTAAAAGAAAAGGGCTTTTTAACTTTGCAAGGTCGAATACCGCTCGAGTATCTTTGCGAAAGATACATGATAGATGAAGATGAAGCCAAAAAGCACTTAGAAGAAGCTTAAGGGGGTGCTAGTGTATGAAGAAAACAAAGAGATAAAAGAGATTGAAGAGGTAAGACAAAAGCCGACTTATTACACTACTTTGCCATGGCAAGTTAGATATGATAATAACTTAACCGCTAACGAAAAAATCTTATTTTCTGAATTGCTTTTATTATCTAAAAAAAACGGATACTGTTCAGCACAAAACTCTTATTTTGCTGAATTGTACAACGTGAAAACAAGGGCTGTTTCTAGGTGGGTTAACAACTTAAAGAAAGCGGGATATATCAATGTCAAAATTAATTTCAAAGAGGATAGAAGAACATTTGATGAAAGGCGTATTTATATTAATAATTTAAAAGATTTATTAATTAATGACCCTATAGACAAAAATGACCATACCCCTGACAAAAATGACCATACCCCTGACAAAAATGACCATACCCCCATGACAAAAATGACTAGACCCTATAGTCAAAAAAGACTAGACCCTATAGTCAAAAATGATCAACATAATAATATAAAAGCTAATAAGATAAAAGCTAATAAGATTAATGATGATTATAAGGCAAAAATCAAAAATCATTGGAATAGTATTTCTGAATTAAAAAAGATTGAATATTTTAGTCCAACAAGAGAAAACTCAATCAAGATATTAATCAATGATTATGGACTAGAAAAAATCAAACAAGCTATAGAGTTAATCTCTACTAGTGATTATCTACTAGGCAAAACAAAAGCAAGAAAAGAGCCTATTAACTTTGATTGGTTTATAAAGCCTGATAATTTTCTAAAAGTTTTAGAGGGAACTTATAATAACAAGAATAGCAATGAGAATTTCACCGACTATGGACGGTAAAAGGAGCGAGTAAATGGACATGAGAAATATGAAAGATGATTTCAAAGAGATTGGACAAAGGATAAATAAAAAATCCAAATCCAAAAAGACGGTAGAAGAGATAAGAGCAGAAAAAGAAAGCAAGTTACAAGCCGAAATCAATAAGGCTTGTGAATATAAGGCAAATCAAGAAACAATGAAAATGTTTGAAAATATGCCTAAAGATACTAGAGATTTGACCCTATCAGATATAAAAAGTTTGTGGGATCCTGAAGAAATGTATCTAGTGAATAAGGCTATTGATTCAGCCTTTAATTTTAAAACAACTAATAAGGGCTTATATATGTATAGCAGACAAACAGGGACAGGCAAGACCACATTAATGGCAAGCCTAGCCCGTGGAATAAGAAATCATTACAAAGCGTCTATATTCTTTGCTAGTGAAGATTATATACTAGACAAGATTAAATCATCTTACCGAGATGATTCAGAATTAAGCGAGGATAAATTTATAAAAGATATAGCAAGGCATGACGCTATTTTCATCGATGAACTAGGACAAACTACAAATCCATGGTCTACAAAGATTCTTAAAAAGTTACTCGATGAAATAATAAATAATGGTTCTAAACTCTATATAACTTCTAACTATGGACTTAATGACCTAAATAAAAGGCTTAAAATGGAGTGGAAAGACCCCAACGACCAAACAGTTAGCCAGCTATTAAGCAGGATTAGAAGCTTAACCGAACCGCTAGAGTTTGGAAATAAAAGCTATAGATAAGCGAAAAGCCTATAACGTAAAAAAGTTATAGGCTTAAATGAACATACAAGGATTATTTATATTATATCATATCACCCCAGATATCAAAAATTAAAATAATTTAATACCTATTTGGGATTTAAAATAGTTTTTAATATAAATATATGCCTAGAGATTTTCAAAGTCTTAAAACGTAAAATACGGGCTATTAATAAAATAAAATGAGGTAAAAAATATGGACATAAAACAACTTGAAGAAATGGCCGACAAATTACAAAATGAAGCCTATAACCTAACAAAATCAATTGAAGCTTTATTATATAAAGTTATCCCAGCAGATACAGATTCAGAGAATGATTATACAATGAGTCTTGTTAGTGTATTATCTAATCAATCAAGATACGTTACAGATATGGCCACAAAATTAAGTATGGGTATTAATCAGATAGACACAAAGTCAGAATAAGGAGTATATCAAGTATGACAAATGAATTATCAATAATTGATTTTTTAGATGATAATGATCTAAGAGGGGTTAGGATATTGACAGACAAAGAGGGTTGCCCGTGGTTCGTGGGAAAAGATGTATCAAAAGTATTAGGCTACAAAGAAACCGCTAATATGAGAAAACTTTTAAATAAAAAAAATTATATTGAAATAGACCCCCAAGCCCTTGATATAACTAGGTTCGTCCTATTAAATACCCCATTAGAATCTAATAAAAATATAAGAAGATTACTTTTAATCAACGAGAGCGGACTCTATGAAGCTATCTTTGGTTCACATAAAGAGAGTGCAAAAAGATTTCAAAGGTGGGTTACACATGAAGTATTGCCAGCTATAAGAAAGCACTGGGCATATATAACCGAGCAAAAAGCCAAGGAGCTTATAAATGATCCTGATAAGATTATAGAAATGGCTAAAAGAATTATAAAAGAGCGAGAAAAAAGGCAAGCGAAACCCTTGATACAACTAGGTTCGTCCTATTAGTGAGGAGCTATAAATCATAATTTATTATAATAATACAAGCTAGGGGGCATATTTGGAAAAGAACAAAAAAGACTTAATTAAAAAAAGAGATAGGGCAAGATGTAACACAGTTAAGACTATATTAGAAGCCTATAGAATCAGCCTAAATTTAATTGATGAATACAAGAAAGAAATCAAAGAGAAACAAGATAAAATCAGTTACTTAAGGTCTAGCTTGAGCAGTTTAAGCGAGGTTAAAGGGTCTAGCATGGCAAAAGATGATGTAATAATAAGAGAGCTAGACAAAATAAGCGAACTAGAAAGCGAGATCCAAGCAATAAAAGCAGAAACCGACCAAGTAAAAAAAGCAATTAGTAGTATAGATGACCCCATAGCAAAAGCAATTGTAATAAGAATATGGATAAATAAAACCGATTCTATGAGAAGCCTTGCCAGTTATTTTAATTTATCTTCAACGATGATTTGGAGGAAATCAGATATAGTTTTATTAAGACTTTATAAAAAATTGCTATTCTAGCTTTATTTTTAAAATCATGGATTAAACAATAACAAATCATACTTAAATTAGCCCCTAGAATGACCCTAGAGGGCTTTTATTATGCTTAGGCATGTAATTATACCTTTAAAAACAATCTCTTAAATTGTTAGAAATTGATAGTATAAAAACTATAGCTGATAGAAAAATATCAATTTACTACAAAATACTACATAAAAATTGTTGGAAAATGTAGGTCTAAAAACATGAGATGGCAAAAAAATAACAATAGAGATTAATAGTATCAAAATCAAGAACATTAAATACTGTTATACAATTGAAATATAGAGATTTTACAAGTATTGCAAGGGGGTTAAAACTTGATATTATTTGACGGGACAACCTAACAAAACCTAACATAAAAGCTTATGTTGATAAAAAAATATCAACCTGCTAAAATATACTTGGAATTTCTAGGAAAATCAGAAAACCGAAAAGAGGTAAAAGTTGAAAAAAATTGAATGTTTTTAGCTTATGTAAAGATAAATTACTAAGAAAACCTAAGGTAAAAGCTTATGTTGATAAAACACTAACAAAGTACTAACAAAACTAGACATAAAAAGCTATACTGATAAAACCTGAACAAATCGCAACATTTACAAAGATAAAACCTTAGCAAACCTTAGCATTTTGCTAACATATGCTAACATTTCATAGCCTTATAAAACCTTAACAATTCTTAACATATTATCATAAAAAATAATGGAAAATCACGGATAGAAAAGTTGAGAAAAGTTGAAGAAGATCAAGAAATAAACTTAAAAAAGATTTAAAATAAACAAACAAAGCACATGGCGCAACCCAAAGGAAAATCCTTTTAAGGGGGTCACGTATGTGCTTTGTTATTACTCATAATGTACCCTATGAATTGAAATAGACAAAATAAAAAGAGATACCAACTCACTCCCCCACAAATGTGGAAGGTGGAAAGTATCTCTAATTATTAATAATATACCATTTATTACTAAGATAACATAAGTCGACCTGACAAAACTATACATAAAATATAGGAGATATTGAGCAATCATGAGCAAAAAAGATTATAAGATAAGTCAAAAAAAGTATAACAAAGCGGTTGAACTACTAATCAAGGGCAATATGACATATACAGAGATTGCTCAAAAAGTAGGAATCTCAAGAAATACATTACAAAAAATAAGAGATGATGAAGACACTGCAAAACTTATTCAAAGCATAGCAAGTAATGACTTGAAGATAGCAGTATCAAAAGCAAGTAAAACCCTCATAAATCTACTAGATGCCGAAAGCGAAACAGTAAGGCTACAAAGTGCAAGACATATATTAGAACTAGGCGGTATTCAAGTAAAAGACGACATGACAAGCCTGATTGATAAGGTAATCATCATTGATGATATTTAGGATAAGGCCACGATCTCACAATACTACAAAATACTACAAAAACGGGTAAGTTAATATCAAAGTAGGTCGTCCTCCTCCCCAAAAGAAAAGTCCTTGCGAGCAATTACACGGAACTGAGGGGGTGGGCCTGCTTTTTTTCTATACTTTATCTTATTTTTAATCATTATTATTTGATAAGTCAAGATTAATATTAGTATTTTTTATATAAATCTTATAAATACTAGGATTCTATAGGAAAATGAGCTTAAGAAAAGGGGCTAAACTTGATAAAACTTGACCCCTACCTCATTACTAATGACCCCGATAAATAACGGATTAACCTATTAATAAACTAATAAGAATTTACAAGGGTAGTCACCAGTAATGACACCCTTAACACGCCCTAAGTTCAAATTAGCCCACGTATGCGAATTTTGATAAAACTTCAATCATAATAATTGGGAAATTTCCCAGTGTATGGAAATATTAAATATAATACTGTCGGTAATACCGACACGGGGGTAACCGATTTGGTGACTCCTTAATCCATGGGGTCAGTAGTAATGATGCCATACGCTTATTAATTCAGCTATTCTATGACAGTACAAAACGTACTATCATAAGTTTATATTATCGGGCATTATGGAGTCCTAAAAAGGGACTTCATCAATCATGTAATACATGGAGTAACAAAACGCTACCCCATACCCCACTAAGTCAAGATATATATTATATGAACCACTAACGAAGGACGCCCCGAAACAGGGCATCATCTCTTAATAATTAAAATAAGCTATAAGGGGGTCGCTAGTATCTACCCCCTATTAAATCCGTATAGGCTCAAGTACCAAAAAAGTAGTCGAGCCAATCCCTAAATGACAAAATAAATGACAGCGTCCATAGTACTGACGGTGTCTATTTTTATTTACAGAATAAGGCCATGGGGTCGGTACTACCGACGGCATCTATTAAAACATACCTAACGTATCGAATCACGACGTCAGATATTAAGTTTTGTATAAAAAATACAAGCTAACAAAAGAGATAAGAGATTAAGACATATAAACACATAGCCTATATTTTAAAACGGCTTAAAACTCAAAATACGAAGCATTATTTTAGTTGATATTTTTATCCCTCTACCTTTGGAGTGTATAATATACATAATTGATAAATGGCATATATTAGCCAAATAATTTTTAAATCGATATAAATTATTGCACAAAACATGAATTTTGTGATATAAATAAGGATATTTTAATAAATTTATGCAATAATTCATAAGATATACAATAGAGATAATGAGGATAAAATATGACAAATTATAAAGACAATGATTTATTGTTTAAAGAATATCAAAAAACAAAAGATATCAAGTTAAGAAATCAAATAGCACTAAATAATAAAAACTTGATATATCCTGTAATAAATAAATATGTCCATAAAACTTTTAATGAATATGAAGAAGCAGAGCAAGAAGCTTTTATTATCCTACTTAAGGCGGTTGAAGATTTTAACCCAGATTTAGGCTATAAGTTTTCCCCCTATGCTACTAAATGCTTATTAAAAATAATGCAAATGAAAGCCGAATATAGAAAAAATAAATCTCTTAATGAACCTGTAAGAGATTTAAAAGATGAAAATATAAGCCTTATTGATACCTTGATAGATGATTCTATAGACATAGAAAAACAGGCGGAATGCAAATTCATAATCGATAGGATCCAAAAGATTTTATCAAAAGATGATTTTGATACTATTAAGCTTTTATACTATGACCACTTTTCACTTAGAAAAATTGGAGAGATGAAAGAAAAAAGTTTTCAAGCAATCCACAAGCAAAAAAATCGAGCAATCAAAATAATATTTGCCGATAAATACATAAATTCTTACCTAAATGAATTAAACTTAATTAAAAATAGCCCTTATTTTGAGTTTTAAGCGTATTTATAAATTTAGGCATGTATTTATACCTTTAACTTCATTAATCATCTCATAAATAAATATGAGCCTAGTATAGCTTATTTTTATTAAGTGAATCATAGACAAATAAAAATAAGCTTAATACATGATGAAATTATCCAAGATATTAAGATTATATATTAATTGTATATTTTACGAATATATCGCCTATCTATTGCATATATTCACTTGTAAGAGATTGTTAATAAAATTATAAGTACTTTTTATGTACTCCCAAAATAAAAAACGTTGGAAAACCAACGCTTATAATGTATTTGGTGCCGGTGGTGGGACTCGAACCCACACGCCCGGTTGGACAACAGATTTTGAGTCTATCTCGTCTGCCAGTTCCGACACACCGGCCTAAATGCTTACCAAATTATTATATCACATTTTAGGCCCAATGTAAATTATATTTTTCTTTTATTTCCTTATATTTTTGACTTTCATAAATTTTAATGGCCATGATGCCTATACTTATGCCTATTAGTGCTCCTACTAGGACGTCTGTTGGGAAGTGGACGTATAAATATAGTCTTGAGAAGGCTATTATGACTGCTAGGATATTTGTGTAGGTTTTTAGGAGTCTTGACTTGTTTAGAAGGCTTATTATTGTCGCAAAGGTGAAGGCGTAGGATGTGTGGCCTGATGGGAAGGAATTGTCTGATAGCTTGTGGATTAAGAGGTCACTAAAGCCTGTCACTTCGTAGGGTCTTGGCCTTGCTACGATGTTTTTTACTAGGATATTTACAATTATGAGATTTAGGATAAAGGCAAGGATCATTACCTTGCCTTGTTTTTTTAAATCTCTTGCTGCTAAGAATATTATTATAAAGCTTATCCAAATTAGTGATAAGTTTCCCAAAGATGAAATAGTGACCATAAATTTATCTAGGGGATTATTTCTCAAGCCTTGGATGGCATTTAGGATTCCTATTTCAAAATTTTCCATTATTCCACTCCTGTATTTGCTGTCTCTAGAGTCATGTCGTAGGCTTGTTTTATCCTTGCCCTTTGGTTTTCATTTACATAATCGTAGTATTTTCCACCATCTAAGAAGTCTTCTGCTAGGTAGGTCTGAACGTTTCTGCCGAAATCATCATAGGTCGTTCCTACCCAAAGTGGGTGGAAGCTTACATCTGAGATTTTTTTATCACCGCTATTTAGGTCCTTTTGAAGTTCTATTTCTAGGGCTAGGGCTTGTTCTACCCTGATGTCTTTGTTATTTTCCAGACTTTGGAAGGAAATGAAATTACCTAGAGCGTAGGCTATTAGGCCTTCTCTGCCGTCTTCTGCCTTGTAAAGCTCAACTGGCTCTACTACGTGTGGGTGGTTGCCTATTACTAGGTCTGCTCCCCATTCTATCATGTTTCTGCCTAGCTTTATCTGAGTATCTACTGGATATGAATGGAACTCTACTCCCCAGTGTGGATAGACTATTACAAAGTCGGCTCCCTGGGCCTTGGCCTTTTTGATGTCTTCTTTTACCTGGGTCTCGTCTGTTAGGTAATTTAAATTTTCTACTTCTTCCCTAGGCACTATGAGATTTTCCCTACCATTGCATCCATAGGTGTAGGCAAGGATGGCAATTCTTATGCCATTTATCTTCTTAGTTAGGATTTTTTCTGACTCATCTCTCATACTTCCCACATAGGAAAGACCTGCATCTTCTACAGCATCCATGGTTGAAAATACTCCCTCAAGCTCTGTGTCCATGGAGTGGTTATTGGCTGTTGTTACTACATCAAAGCCAGCATCTTTAATAGCTGTAAGGAAGGATTCAGGTGCATTAAACCTAGGAAATCCTGCATAAGGCTGGTTGGGATTGGTTGTTGTCTCATAATTTCCTATTGCTAGGTCTGAATCTTTTATAAAATCTGCTACATACTCAAATGATTTAGAAAAATCATAAGCCCCACCACCCCTGTTGTAAGCGTATTGGATTTGAGCAAGGTGGGCCATTATGTCACCCACCGCCTTGATTTTCACCTTTTTAATATCTTCTTGTTTTTTCTTTGAGCTTTTATCTTTCTCTACCTCTGATTTTTCAGCACTTTTTGAAGCGCCTATTTCTTTTTGAGCTAGCTTTTGTGCCTCTTCTTCTCTTTTCTGATTCTCTTCTACCTTTTCTAGGTTATTTATTAAATCAGCTATATTAGAGTTCTTATCTTCATTTGAATCGTTTTTTGATCCGCATCCTACAAAAACTACCAGGCTTAATAATGTTAAAATAAATGATAAATATTTCTTCTTCATAAACTCTCCTTATATACACTATACTATTTATTACTAGTATTAATCACTTATTATTTGTTGATGAAAGTTATTCTAATTACAATATAATTATAGGGTAGAATAAAGGAGTTTTTATGAGTTTTAGTGATTATTTTGATATGGAGAAAGAAATTATAGATGAAAGTTGTCTTATTTTAAGAATTCCCTTCAAGGAGGATTACTTAAATAATATAGGTGCAATCCATGGTGGGGTTATAATGACTCTTGCTGATAATGCCTCAGGAGATTTAGCCAATTCTTTTGGTATGGTGGCCCCTACTCTTTCAATGACCACTCACTTTTTAAGACCGATTATTGAAAGTAAGTATATTTATGCTAAGGCAGAAATTCTTAAAAAGGGCAAGAGGATTATAACTGTAGATTGTACAGTTTATGGAGATGATGAAAAAATTGTAGCCACGACTAGGACTGAATTTGCTGTGACTAAAAAGAGATAAAAAGGCTAGGCCAATGATAAAGTCTTATCAAAAGGCCTGGCCTTTAATTATATACTGCAATTTTTCCTTTTGCTGAATCTAAAACGCTTATGTCTGTATCAAATATTTCTGTTAAAACATCTGCTTTCATTATTTCATCAACGCTTCCAGATAAGACTAGCTTGCCATCCTTCATGGCTAGTATCCTATCTGAATAGGCTGCTGCAAAGTTTATATCGTGGATTACCAATAAGATTGTCCTGTTAAACTCATCGCAGGCTTTTCTTAGGTATTTCATCATTGATACACTTCTTGCAACATCCAAATTATTTAAAGGTTCATCAAGTAAGACATACTTGGTATCTTGGGCTAATACCATAGCCACATATGCCCTTTGTCTTTGACCTCCTGATAGCTCATCAAGATACCTGTGTTCTAGACCTTTTAGGTCCAGAAAATCTATATATTGATCGATTATCTCCATATCTTTAACGGTAAGCCTACCCTTTGAATATGGATACCTCCCAAAGGAGATTAGCTGACGTACGGTAAGTTTAGCTGTGAAGTGATTTTCTTGCCTTAGGATGGATAAAATCTTGGCAAGCTCGCCGCTATGACAAGTACAAACATCCATGCCACCTATATTTATACTCCCTAGGTCCATATCAAGGAGCCTTCCTATCATAAGCAGGGTTGTAGACTTACCTGCACCATTTGGACCTATTATAGAATTTAGGCCGCCTTCCTTAATCGTAAAATTAATAGGACCTATCTTAGTCTCACTTCCATATATTTTTTCTACATTTTTTACTTCAATCATTCGCTCCTCCTTCTAAAGATTACTAACAAGAAGAATAATCCACCTACTAGCTCTATAAGTATTGATACCACTCCATTTGCATTGAAAATATGATTCATTACAAAATATGCAAGAGTGATTATAAAATAGGCAAAGACCAGGGCCATAACTAACAAATATTTATGGTTATAGGACTTGCAAAACTCATAGGTTAAACTTACCACCAAAAAGCCAAAGAAATTCATTGGCCCAATTAGGGCTGTTGACACACTCATGAGGATTGATACTACTATCAAGGCTAGTATTGTTGACTTTTTATAATCAAGGCCTAAATTAGTTGAAACCGCCTCTCCAAGGCTTAAAACATCAAGCTTCTTAGCATTGGCAAAAATTATAAAAGCTACTATAAATACGATTATAGCTGAAACTAAAAAATATGATGAATCAGCATTATTTACGGAAGCAAAGAGCTTAGCTTGAAGAACATCAAACTCAGATGGACTTAAGAGCCTTCTCATAAAAGCTGAAATAGACCTTAGGCCTTGGCCTAAAATAATTCCTACTAGAAGAAGGAAGTCAATATTTCTATTTGAGCTTAAGATGCTTGAAAATAAGGCCACACTCACTATTACCATTATAAGTATCTGACTTATGTAGTAGGTCATACCTGTCATGGCTGTAAAAGCTGTAACTCCTAAAAAGTACATAGTGGAAGTATTTATTGTTGAGTAAATAGCCTCAAAGCCAAGAAGTGATGGAGTTATGATTTTATTATTGGTAACAGATTGAAAAATCAAGGTTGCTAAAGCTTGGCAAGTTGCTGCTATAAGCATAGCAATTATTGAATTTTGTCTTCTTTTTACAACTGGCAAAAATGATGGGGAATCAATTGGCACCGGGTTATTGTAGGTTAACAGTCCATAAATGTTTAAAAGTGTAAGGCAAATTAAAAAAGCTAAAATAAGGAAATATCTTGTTTTATCCTTGCTTTGTCTAAAAGATATTTGATTCATATTTAACTACCCACTTTCTTTCTAAACAAGAGGATTAAAAATGAAATAGATCCCAAACTTCCCAGAATAAGAGAAACTGGTACTTCAAAAGGCGCAATTATTGTCCTAGATATGAGGTCTGCTATGATTATAACAAGCATGGAAATCAGGGCAATATATGGCAAATTCTCCCTAAGATTATCTCCCCTATAGATTGATACCAAGTTTGGAATTATTATCCCAAGGAAGGGAACATTTCCAACTACACTTGCCACAAGACCTGTAGCTAGGGATATCAAAACATTTCCAACTAGGATTATCCTCTTATAATTAAGGCCTAGATTGGTTGATACTGCCTCTCCAAGGCCTGCTAGGGTTAGCTTGTCAGCATAAATGTAAATAATAACCGATATTATTATAATAAGGTATAAGTATTCGTATCTTCCTTTTTGCATTGGTGCAAAAGATCCAGCAAACCATACTTCAAGAGATTGCATCATATCAAATTCTAGGGCTACAAAGGTAGAAATTGCAGATACAACCGCCCCCATCATAATGCCTATTATCGGAACGAACAATGACGATTTGAACTTAATATTTCTTAAAAGGAGAAAGAATACCATAGATCCGATAAAGGCAAATATGATTGAAAAGCTTGTTCTTATAAAAAGACTAGCTGAAGGGACTAAAATATAGGCAAGGATAAGGCCAAGGCCCGCCCATTCTATGGTGCCTGTTGTAGTTGGCTCTACAAGCTTATTTTGACTTATAAGCTGCATCACCACTCCTGCCATACTCATGGCAAGGCCTGTTAGCATGAGGCTAAGGGTTCTTGGTATCCTTGTTATAAATATCATCTTCCATCCTTCAGGGTTTTCCCTAATATTATAGGCCCCTGTAAAAATGGATAATATTGCCAGTCCAAAAACCAAAAGTAAGAGAATAATTAAATTCTTATCTATTAATTTTTTATGACTAGTTTTTTGACTTTTCATACTTATTTAGAAAATAATTCCTTAAGTCCTTCAAATATTTTTATGAAAGTTTGAGGAGATTCGTTTGTATAGGTATCAGCAGGTGCATAGTATACCTTAGAATTCTTTATAGCGTCTGTTGATTTTAAAGCTTCGCTTCCTTCTATAACATCCTTAGCAGGGGTTGATTCTTCACCTTCCTTAGTAACAGCAGCATCCCTATCTAGGACTAAGAGGTAAGCTGGGTTAGACTGAGCGATAGCCTCTACAGATATGTCATCTCCCTTGTGATCTGTTGATGAATTTTCTACTTCTATAGCAGGTTTTAGGCCTAGAATTTCATATAGTGGACCCCAAACCCTACCAAAACCTGGAGCAGAGTATCCGATTTCTCCACCACTTACTACTACAGACATTACAGTGCCTTCCTTGTAGGCTTCCTTAGCTTCTGCTATAGATTTGTCTAATTTCTCAATAAGAGCCTTTGCTTCATCTTCCTTATCAAATATTTTGCCAAGAGATTCTAGAGAATCTTTAAAACCATTAACTAAGTTTTCGCCAGGATTTGCCGCCTTATCACTCACATCCCAGTTTAAATCGATAACATCAGCATTTGGGCAAAGCTTTTTAAGCTCTTCTGTATATTTACCAAATCTTTGTCCAACTATAATTAAATCTGGGTCAGCTGCAGCAATTACTTCAAGGTTTGGCTCTTTGTGGTTTCCAATATCTTGGATTTCATCGTTTTTAACAAAGCCGCTTGTAGCTGGCATAATTGGTTTTGGAGCAGCTACTGGTGTAATTCCCCATTCCTCAAGTGTTTCAAATGTTCTATTGTCAAGAGCTACTACCTTTTTAGGGTTTTTCTTTACTTCGACTTCGCCAGTCAAATCTTTTATTTTAACTGTAGCAGAATCTGAAGCTGTATCTTTAGCATCTTCTTTGTTCTCATCCTTAGCAGCTTCTTCTGGCTGAGCTTGTTGTTCAGTTTGAGCTGCTTCTTCCTTTGGAGCTTCTTTCTCAGCTCCATTTCCACATGCCGAAAGGCTAATTGATGCTAATAACATCGCAATAAGTAATTTGTTTTTCATTATATCTCCTTATGAAATTGATTATTGATATCATAATCTTAGCATAAGAAAATTTTAAAGTCAAATATATTTTGAAAATGATTCTTATTCGCATTATAAAATAGCTTTTATAATCTAAAATTATTAGTATAGTCATCTTAGGATTTATTATGAGAAAGATTTTATTTATTATTAACTCAAAGGCAGGTAAAACTGAATTTGACATAAAAAAAGAAGATATAGAAAATACCTTTGGGAGGGTCAAAAGGCTATCAGAAATTGAGGTTGTTAACACAAGATACAAGAACCACACCAAATATCTGATAGATGCTTTTGATAGCCTGGATTATGACGAGAAAGTTGTCATAATTTGCGGTGGGGATGGGTCTCTTAATGAGCTTGTCAATGTAGCCTATGGCAAGAATATGGCTATCGGCCTTATTCCAATGGGCACAGGCAATGATTTTGCCAAAAACTTTGATTATGATTCCTTTAAGCTTACTGACCTCTTAGATTTTAGGATTAAGCCTATAGATTTGATTAAAGTGAATGACTTTTATTCTATAAATGTAACAAGCATTGGCTTTGATACCCAGGTTTTGGAAAAGGCTTATGAATATTTGGACAAAAACCCCAAATTAGGTAAAAAAGCGTATCTTAAGGCAACCCTCGCAAGTCTTAAAGATCTAAACTATGAGAACTTGACCTTTAAATTAAAATTAAAAGACGGTTCGCATTTTGAAATATCTGGTGAGTATTTAATTTCTGCCCTATGCAATGGATCCTATTATGGGTCAGGTTTTAACCCTGCTCCTGAGGCTAAAATAGATGATGGTTACTTAAACCTTATCTTAGCTGATAAAATACCACTTCCAAAGCTTCCTGGCATGATTTTAAAGTATAAAAAAGGTCGCCACCAAGCTAGTAAATATCTCAGGGAAATTGAGGTTACAAAGGGTAAAATCATTTCTCCTAAGGAATTTATTGCCAATGCCGATGGCGAAATTTTTAGGGCCAAGGAAATTGACTTTGAAGTCCTTCCAAAGGCCATTAATTGGGTTTATTTTAATTAAAAAAGCTTATCATCTCAAATTGAGATTGATAAGCTTTTTATTGTCCACTTAAGTGAGTTGAGCGAACGAAAGAGAGCGAAACAAAAAACCACCTGCTATGCAGGTGGAGGGATTTAGCTTTAGCTTCAAGCACCAAGAAAACCTCCTTAAAGTATAATTGTGATAGTCAC
>OJLY01000197.1_pt1 | contig 45782 bp, 46 predicted proteins | sample 1597031 | NCBI WGS metagenome assembly OJLY01 (sample SAMEA3904673, study PRJEB24821) | metagenome | biome: Builtin; feature: hospital; material: surface | place: USA | collected 2013-06-03
CGGTTTCCACGATGGTGGTACACACCAGGACGTCGAATTCGCGGTCCCAGAAACCTTGGACGGTGCGCTCAAGCACGTCCTCGTTCATCTGGCCATGCGCGACGACGATGCGCGCCTCCGGCACTAGGTCCCGCAGTTCGCGGGCTTTCTTTTCGATGTCAGCGACTTTGTTGTGGATGAAGAAGACTTGGCCGTCGCGCAGCAGCTCACGGCGGATAGCTGCGGCCACCTGCTTATCCTCGTACGCACCCACATAGGTCAGGACCGGGTGACGGTCCTCCGGTGGGGTCAAAATCGTAGACATTTCACGGATGCCTGCCATGGACATCTCCAAGGTGCGCGGAATCGGGGTCGCGGACATGGTGAGCACGTCCACGCTGGCCTTCAGCGCCTTGATGTGCTCCTTGTGCTCCACGCCAAAGCGCTGCTCCTCATCCACCACAATGAGGCCTAGGTTCTTCCAGTGCACGCCTGTTTGCAGCAGGCGGTGTGTGCCGATGACGATATCCACGGAACCATCCGCCAAACCGGCGAGAATTTCCTTGGACTCTTTGGCCGAAGTAAAACGCGAGAGCACCTCGATATCCACTGGGAAGCCCTGCATGCGCTCGCGGAAGGTATCGGCGTGCTGTTGCGCCAGCAGGGTCGTGGGCACAAGGACCGCCACCTGCTTACCATCTTGCACCGCCTTGAAGGCTGCGCGCACTGCCACCTCGGTCTTGCCATAGCCCACATCACCGACGACCACGCGGTCCATCGGCACCGTGGATTCCATGTCTTCCTTGACGGCATCGATGGCCAGCATTTGGTCTTCCGTCTCGATGAAGGGGAAGTTATCCTCCATCTCCGCCTGCCACGGGGTATCGGGCCCAAACTGGTGGCCCGGTGCTGCCTGGCGCTTGGCATAAAGCTCCACCAGCTCACCGGCGATCTCGCGCACCGCGGCGCGCGCCTTCTTCTTGGTGTTCTTCCAATCCGAGCCGCCCATCTTGGACAGCGTCGGTGCCTCACCGCCGGTGTATTTGCTTAGCAGGTCCAGCGAATCCATGGGTACCCACAGCTGGTCGGCAGGCTGCCCGCGCTTGGATGCCGCATACTCCAGCACGATGTACTCGCGACGGGAGGTCTCATCACCGGATTGGACGGTGCGCTCGGCCATCTTGAGGAATTTGCCGATTCCATGGGTCTCATGCACCACGTAGTCGCCCTGCTTCAAGGCGAGGGGATCCACGCGGTTGCGGCGCTTTGCTGGGCGACGCTTCGCCCCCGCAATATCGCCCACACGGTTACCCGTCAGATCGGTTTCCGTGATGACGACCAGTGGCAGCGCCTCAGCGTCCTTGAGCTTGCGCACCTTCGGGAACACCAGACCCGCGTGGGACAAGGCCTGGTAGAGGGTGACCTCACCAGGGCTCGGCTCCCACCCAGGAGTGGCCACCTTGGTGGGAATGCCCTTTTCCGCGAAGCGCTCCACCATGCGTTTGATCGCACCCTGCGCAGGGGCAATGAAGGCGGCACGTCCGCCGGCGGTGGTGTGCGCTAAAAGCTGCGCCATCATGGCATCAATCTCTGGGATATCACCACGCGGGGTCGGGCCAGGCTCAAAGTCCAACGGCAGGGTCTCCGATTCGGCGGCGGCGAACATCCCCGGCGGGGCAAAAGTCCACAGCGGGGACTCGATATTCCGGCACGTCGCCTCAAGGGACTCATAGGAGCGGTAACTCGACGCCGAGGTATCCAAGCCCTCAGCAGCCAGCGGACCGTCTGCGCCCATCGCGGCGGCCTCCCAGCCGGCCGCCAAGAACTCCGCATCGGTGGATTCCAGGTCTGCAATGCGGGTGCGGATCTTTTCCGGTGCCACGAGCAACACATGGGTGCCTGCTGCAAGGAGCTCGGGGAGGGTGACGAAGGGCTCGGCGGCAAGCACCGCCAGCACAGCTTCCATACCTTCAGCCGGGATGTGCTCCCCAACCTTTGTCAACAGCTCTGCCAGCGCTGCGTTGCCACCAAATTTCTGCGCTAATTCGCGCGCGCGTGCGGCGACCTCATTGGTGATCGGCAGTTCGCGGGCGGGATAGATGGCAACCTCGCCGACCTCAATCTCCGGGATGGCGCGCTGGTCCGCCACGGAGAATTGGCGAATATCCGTAATCTCATCGCCCCAGAACTCCACACGCACCGGGTAATCCGAGGTGGTGGGGAAAACATCGAGAATTCCGCCGCGCGTGGCGTATTCACCGCGCTTGGCCACCATATCCACGTGCTTATAGGCGCGAAACTCCAGCTCCGACAGGATATCAGAAAGCTCGTGCTCATCTTCTTCCTTCAGGAAGATGGGTGCACGCCCCTCCACCTGGCTCAGGATGGGCTGGCAATACCCGCGGGCAGAGGTCACCACCACCTGGGCTTTGCCCGCCCCCACCAGGTCGAGCACACGCGCGCGCTTGCCGACGATATCCGGGGCCGGCGACAGCCTCTCATGTGGAAGCGTCTCCCAGGCTGGGAAGTAGGCGACCTTATCCCCCAGCATGGCCGTCAGCTCCGCGGTGAGGTCCTCCGCCTCACGCCCGGAGGCAGTCACCACCAGCACCGGCGCATGGTGCGCCAGCGTGCCGATGGCCCACGGGCGCGCCTGGTCAATGCCAGTAATGTGCAATGAGGCTTCCCCCACTTGGGAGGCGAGGCCTTTAAGTTTTGGATCTGAGGCGGCTACCTTGAGCAGCCCGCCCAGCATCGGCGTTGCCACCTACTTAGCTCCCTTCAACTTCGGTGCTGCTTCCATGCCGGAAAGACCATTCCAGCACAAGTTGACGATGTGCGCTGCGACGGTCTCCCGCGAGGGCTCGCGCACGTCCAACCACCACTGCGCAGTGGTGGCCACCATGCCGACGAGCGCTTGGCCGTAGAGCACCGACAGCTCGGGGTCGAGACCACGGTGTTCGAAGGCCTCACCGAGGATATGCGCAATCTGATTTACCGCCGTATTCAACAACGTGGAGAAGCTACGCTCCGCCCCTGGCTTGGAGTCACGCACGAGGATTAGGAAACCATCGGTCTCCTCCTCCACATAGGTCAGCAGGGCGACGACCCCCTGCTCGATGCGCTCGCGCCAAGAACCCGTCTGCAGCGATTCCGTCACGACCTTTTCCAAAGCCACGAGCTCGCGGTCAATGACGACGGCATAGAGGCCTTCCTTGCCGCCGAAGTGCTCATAGACCACCGGCTTGGACACACCAGCGCGTGCTGCAATGTCCTCCACGCTGGCGCCATCGAAGCCGCGTTCTGCGAAGGCTGCACGTCCTATGGAGATCAACTGCTCACGGCGCTCACGCCCGGTCATCCTTTGTCGAACCATGTCTTCTACTGTATCTCCCCCACTGGACATGGCCCGCACCAGCTAAAAGTCGGCCGTTAACCACGCGCCCGAAAGTCTCGGGCACCTGTTTAGGTTTGGCCCACACCTGTCATGTAATATGTCCTCCAGCGCTCATAATATGTGCGCAGTTTCCCCATGGTGTAATCGGCAACACTACGGTTTTTGGTACCGTCATTCTAGGTTCGAGTCCTGGTGGGGAAGCCGATTGGCATAGCCCGTCTACCTGTTTCTTTGCAGGTGGCGGGCTGTTTTCGCGTTTGATCCCGGTTGCATTGGCGACGTTTGGCGACCTGCGAAAACGGTTCAGTCTCCGTCAATTCTCCGTCATTTGTCCGTCACGGATTTGGCCTAGTTTTCACTCTCTGACCCCTAGGATGTGAGTTCTGTCACTACCGCGCTACTGCTCTTGTTGTAGTGCTACACCTCGATACGGAGACTTCTATCGCCCTTAAAACGCAGAAAAGGACCCCCACCCGGCATGGGTGAGGGTCAAAATTCAAAGGTCTTCACAAGACTAGTCGGCGTCCGGGTAGGTGCTTATCTTCCACTCTGGGTACGTCATCATCGGCGGCGGCGGGAGGGTAATGTCTTTCTCCACGGCCCAGAACTGAAGCTTGCGCCAATAGGCGGCAACGTACAACTGATACTCGTGATGAATCTTGTCCTTGGCGCGTAGCTCCCCCACTTCCTCGTCCAGGCGTTGGATCGTCTCTTCCATCCGGTCAAGCCTGCGCGCATCACTGGCCTCGTCTGCCGCAATTGCAGCCTGCTTGTGGCGGGTGAGCGCCTTGCTGGCTGCGCCTATGATGCCGCCATAGTTCTCCGCCGCCTTGGAGAACAAACCAGAGACGACGGCGAGGATGATAGCGATGGAGAGGAAGAACCCCAGCGGATTCTTGGAACCGGAAAGGAACGTGAGTATCTCGTCAATCTGCACTATGCTCCCTCCGGTTTTTCGCGACTGCCATGCGGACGGTGAGTGCCCAGGCGATGACTCCCCAGATGAACGCGGCACTGAGGTACAAGGTGAGATACCTCCAGTCGTCTATCTTGTCGTCCGCATACACGTTGTCCACCACCATGAGGGCGAAGGCGATGTAGATAGCTACCGACAGCATTGCGCCTGAGCGGACGATGTTATCCCGGCGTGTCACCAAACCTGCGGTGATGATGAGAGCAGCGACGATACAGGCTATCCCCCAGGCGAAGGCGGGGCCGATACTGTCTATCTCGAATACGCCGGTTCCGGGGCGGCTGTCCCCGAAGAGGTAATCGAGACCCCGTGAGGCCTCTTGGAATGCGAGCGCGGCGATAATGAGACGTAGGGTGCGGGTCACGGCGCTACTCCCTCGCTGTGGTCGGCCCCGTGTAGACCGGCAGGGTGGGGGCCGTAGCCTCAGCCTGTGCCACCTCAGCCTGCTCCGCCAATCGCGGCGCCATGCTTGGGGTGACACCATCCACCGTCAAAGCGTTCAGCAGCGTGGTGAGGATGAAGCCCACACCACCAGCGACGAAGATGAACCATTCCGGGGAGTCGGACAGCACGACGGGGAGGATGCCTGCCATCCACGCCAGGGCTTGCAGCACTAGCATGATGGTGGCCTTGCGGCGTAGCCACCACGGCTGGGCCACAAGCTCAGCAGCCACCGCGCCAGCAACCTGCTCCCCCACCTCAGTCAACATCGGGGACGGTCGTGTCATCGCTTGCCTCCCAGGAGTTGGTCGAGTTTACGCTCAATACGGACAATCATCTGGAGCATGTGAGCAAGGGCGTCAACCGGGGTAATCCCCTTCCCCTTCTCGTTCAGCCCTAGCTGCTTCCAGCCGGGGTACGACGCCTCAATGTCTACGGTGCCGTCCTCGTGGACGACCTTGTCGCGCCCTCCTGTTAGCTGCTGTCGAATGTCCTTCACATCCGAGCCAATGGGGTCAGTGATGCGAATATCGACGTAGCGCTTGGTCTCCTCGGTTTTCCGGTCAATATGGTCGAGGATTTTTTGAATGTCTGACATGCTCAGTCCTTTCTGTTTTCCTGTGAATAGTGCTTCCAGCTCGCCCCGCGTGCCCCTGAAGGCGTTGATGTCCACGTTTGGTCGGCCGGCGACGGTTCCACGCGACCCATACTGCAAAAGGTCTGGCTTGCGGTCGCCTAGGGGGTAGTCCCAGCCGGGGTGACGGTCGCCGCCTTCGCTCGCGTACAAGGCACGCGGCTCACCAACGCCGTTATTTGACCCGTAATTGGAGCACCAGAGCGCGCCGAGGCCCTGCATGGACGGCTCGCCGCCCGGCATCCGCTCCCAGTACCACGCCCCGGAATACACACCGGGGACACGGTATCCGCGCCGCTCCAGCTCGCGCTTGGCCTCCCACACATCGTCACCGCGCAGCAAATAGTGACGCGGGTCGCCCGGCGGGAACCGGTTATCGACGCTCTCGACGTCAATCCACACCGGCAGGTCTCGGCGCCCTGCCATTTGCTGGTCGATTACATCTACCTGCTGGGCAATGCTGGTTCCCTCGGATGGGGCGCGCAGATACCAGTAGGTGGAGATGAGCAGTCCGGCCTGCTCGGCGTCCGCCAGGTGCGAGCGGAATACCGGGTCGACGTAGGTGCCGTCACATATGCGAATGATGGCGAAGTCGAGGCCCTCCTGCTTAGCCTTGACGCAGCTAAGCCCGTCGTTATGCTCACTGATGTCAATTCCGTAGATAGTGCCGCCCTGCTTCCCCACGGGACGGGCCACGGCGCCGCCGGGCTGCGCCGCACCAGCCAAATACGGGGCCGGGTCCTGGTGCGCGCCACCTAGGCGGCCTGGCGACCCCCACACCTCAAAATGAAGGTGCGGCCCGGTGGACTCGCCCTCGTTGCCGACGGCACCTATCTGCTGGCCTGCGCGTACACGGTCACCGGCCTTAACCAGAATGCCGTCGTGCTTCACGTGGCCATAAATGAAATCCTTGCCTACACTGTCCTGGCAGTCGAGCCAAATCCACGAGCCAAAGCCCGCTACGTTGTAGCGCTCTCGGCCCTCCACCACGACACCATCCGCCGCTGCGTAAATCGGCGTGCCTATAGGTGCTGCGAAATCCAGGCCCGCGTGCATTGTGCCCCATCGCGGGCCGTACCCGCTAGACACCGTGTAGGTGCCCTGCCTCATTGGGTGTGTGACCATGTGCCCTCCTTTGGGTATAAGAAAAGCCCCTCTTGTGAGGGGCTTATTTTTCTGCGATTGCTAGTTGCGGCAGGGTGAGGACTTTCAGCTTCCCGGCGTCTCGTAGTTGGGCTACGAGGTCAAGGAAGTCAATGTAGTCCTGCTTGGTGGCGTAAGTATCCGACGAATCAGCTAGGGCGTAGGGGTGGATAAAATTGATGTGCTTTAGGCCCTGGTCTGCTGTTTGCTGTACGTAGTCACGCACCTCGGCTACGGTGTCTTTTTTCTCCATGAGGGAGCGCTGCACACCTACGGGTAGTTCCTGCATCGGGTAGAGGTAATCATCTCCCACGTAGCCAGTGATGACTGGGTAGGTTTGCTGCAAGAGTCGGCCCGCCATGGTGTTGGTGTAGTCGGTGGCGTTCTGTCCTGTGCCGAAGCCCTTGTAGTCTCCATCGGAGAGTGCGTAGCCGGGCTGCACCCAACAATCCACCTTAGTGTCCAGTTTGGTTTCGAGTACCTGCTTGGAGACGACGATTTGGCGGTAAATGTCCGTCGTGGTCTTTGCCCCCTCGTGGTCACCGGAGTGGCCCGCGATTACCAGACCGTCTTTCACCCAGGATTTGATTTCGTCGTTGGTGGCGCGGTGGCGAGAGTCGCCTTTATCGTCCAGGTGAACTTCGGGGCATAGGGCCATCGTGCCCACCAGGTTCCGCTTTTTCAGCTCCGGCCAAATCCATTCGCGGAACGCGGTGGTGCCGTGGTCAAAGACCAACGCGAGCGCTCCGGCATCGCCTACGTTGACGGGGCCAACCCTGCGCTTCAAATCACCTACTAGGGCGGCATGGTCAGACTCATAGGAGGCAGTGGGGTCGTGGGTGGTGAGCATGGCTTCGATAGCCGCTTCCGCACCAGCCAGCTGGTAATTGCTCCCCTCCCCGGCATCTGCACCGTGCAAGTGCTCCCACGCTGCCTTATCCAGAGCCTTGTTGTAAATAGAGATGCGCCAATGGTGAGTAGGTTGAACGCCCGTCCACCAGTCCACACGCTGGTACGCGCTGTTGCCCAGCCATTCCATCTCTAGGTAGCCCATGCCAGCCCACGGCAACCCTAGCGCCTTAGCTACATCCTCCGACGCGACCGGGTAACGTCCCGGCGGCAAATCCACAATCTTGTCGGAGGTGGTCAGCGGCGGCTTGTGCCACGTATTATCCGGCTTCCACCCCGAAAACTTTCCATTATACGAAGTCGCATAGTAGCTAATGCGCCCGTAGGTTCTGTCTTGGTACTCCCACCAGAAACGGCCAGACAACCGCCCATTTGGCCCATCCAAATAATCCACAATGAGCACACCGGCAGAATCACCCGGCAGCCCCATTTCAGAAGCCACAGAAGCGGACATCAAACCATAGCGCCCCGGCGAAAGAGAAAGCAGATCCGCCGCCCGCGTAAGCATCCCCTTATCCCACACGGACTCCGCAGCAGAAGCACGAGAAGCCGCATCCGCATACATCTTCGCCTGCTGCACCAAGTCCTGAAGTTCCTGCTCAGTCGCGCCGCCCATCGCAGCGATGAGCTCCTTAATGATGGTGTACACGCCACCCGAGCTAGACGCATTCGCCCAAGCCTCGATGAACAGTTTCATGCCGTCGGCGGCGACGAACGGTATTGAGTCAGACCAGCCAGGGCCTTCAATGTACAGCCAGCCTTTACCAGCCACAGTGGTGAGCGTGAAATCACCAGAAGCGCTCACTGATACTTTTTGGGGTTGGCTTGTAGTTAATGCACCATCATCACCTGCACGAATAACAGGTGATTTTACGTACACCGACGTGACATCTTCCACCGGTTTAGTGGTGATGTCGGTGAGTTTGCCTTTGAGTTTCACGGCCATAACGTTTCTCCTTGTTGGGGTTAGTACAGCTGGGTCACGATGAGGGTGGCGTTTCCGGTTCCGTCATAGACCTGGGATGAGCCAAGAATCACCCCGTCCCACCCTGTGGGTGCTCGGTCTTTTAGTGCCCCGTTTTCGTAGATGATGACTTGGCCTTTAAGCACTTCGATCCGCCAGCGACCTTCCGGGATTGTGAGTGAGCTCGCGCCGATAGTCAGCCATGGCGGGCACGTGGATTTATCCCACGGTGCCCATGAGCCCGTCTTCTCCCCTGTAGTGAGGATGGCGCTGTTTGATTGCTTTTTAGCTGTTTCGTCGACGTAGCGTTTAGTGGCGGCGTCCCCATCAGCAGCGGGGTCGGCGGTTTGTATCCTGCCCTGGGCATCTTTGGTGACGGTGCCCCGCTTCTCAAGGGCGGTCACCCGCTTAGATAGCTCAGCCGCTGACTTATTAGCGGAGTCTGCTTGCGCTGATATTTCCGCGAAAACTTTGCCGGTCTCGTTACCCGTGTGCTCAGTATCAGTAATCAGCTGTTGGGCTTCGGTACTGCCGTCGACGAGATAGTTGGTTTCGACCTTGTCGCCCTTGTTTGGGCTAATACCCATTCTCTAGCTCCTCCATGGCCTTCAATCGCTCTAGGCGCATCGCCTCAGCGGCGAGCTGGGACAGCTCAAGGGCGGTCAGGTCAGCCAGGGTCTTAGGCGCCGGGGTTGTTGATTCAGCCCGTGCCCGCTGCTGCCCTATGGGTATCCATGCCATCTGCTCGCCTGGTGTGCCGGACCCGCCGAGCGGATCGAGCTTCACCGCCGGGCCGAGCATGAGGGTCACGTCGTACAGGCCGGGGCGGGAGAACACACCGGCCAGTTTGCCGGTGTGGCGCTCAAGCCGGATACCGGGAGGGAGGGCACCCTCCACGATGCGCACACCACGCCTATCCGCGCCAGGCACCACCATGTCCATGATGTCCCCAACGTTGGCGCGCTCACGGTCACTATCGGTGTCGAAGTCCACCGCCCAGCTCATGGTGATGGTCTCCTGCTCCCCCACCTCGAAGCGTGCCCCGAGTTCATCAAAGACGTGGCGCGCTGCCCGTGATTCGTAGCCCTCCGGCACGATGCCGAGAAACAGCCCCGCGTACGGGTGCTCCGACTCCGGCACCTGCGTCGGCACGATGTAGCGGTAATCCATGATTATCCTCCCTTTGTCACAGCCAGCCTGCCGATGACGGCGCGGATGTTTTCCTTGTTGGCCTGGTACAGCTCGCCCGGTGATGCAAGCGAGGCGTAGTCACCGATACGCAGTTGCCAGCCGACCTCCTGCCCTGGCTTCGAGGTCCACGTCAGGCCAGACACGTATGCGGCCCAGACGACGCCCCATGCGGTAACACCGATGGTGTCCCCGAGGTCGAAGTCGCGGCCTGGCAGGTACGGGTCGGGGCTGTCGATGGAGAACTCGGCACTGATGCCGCCCTCGGTCTCCTGCTTCGCCTGCCACGCCTTCTGAAGCGAGTCGACCGTGTTGGCCTCACCAGGTTTGGATATAGCGGTGAAGCGCGAGCGCCCGTAGTGGAACTGGCGGTTCTTGTCTACGTGCTCGTTGAGGACAAAGAGGCGGTCGGCGGACATCTCCGCCGCCAGCTCACCCGCGCCTTTAATCGCCTCAGCAGCCGGGCCACCAATCACCGGGATTGCGGACACCGCAGCAGCCACCGCCGACTTGATACCAATGTTGACAACCTTGTTCACCATGTCCGGTGACTTACCACCCACGAGGAAGCGGTGGTCAGTGGACTTGCGTATTTGCACGCTCGGCGCACCCATCAGGGTGTACACCACCCACGGCTTACGCCCGTCCGCATTGCGGACATCAACGTCCGCAAACTCCGTCGTCGAGGTGATGAAATCATCGCTGCTAATCGTGCGCTTCAACTGACGGAATGCCTGCCCAACAATGCCAGCAGCGCCGGTGACCGTGGACCTGGGGGCGAAGTCAATAATCGTCGTCGGCAACGACAGCGTGGCGTACTCGGGGAAAGGTTGGGGGTCGCCGGGTAGCCACAGCCACGCGAAAGGCTGCACACCCGCCGCCGCCCACGTCGCCTTCAACAGGTCCCAGGCGTTATCCCACCTCGCGGACACGATGCACCACTCGGAGCGGTTGCCCGACATGACCGGTGAGCACACCACCGGATGCATCGACGGATTGAAGCCCCGCCACTGACTAGGTGATGTGTAGCTATCGGTCCATGCGAACATGTTGTCCAGCAGGCTCGGCTGCTGGTAGCCAATGAGGTTACGGCCAATGAGTTTGCGGCTGACCTTTTCGGCGCTGCCGTCTTGGCGGTCCTCCCACTGCAGCTGAACAACTTTAGACCGGTTCGACGGGTCCGCCCACAGCGGAAGATGCTTTAGGTGCTCCATCGAGTCCACGCCAGTGAGTTCCACCTCGGCGGGGTTGCCCTCAGGGTCGCCACCATGCGGGCTAATCTCAAGGATTCGGTAGCAGCGGCGGTGTAGACCCGGGCGCTCCACCACCACATGCACCGCACCGTGAATGAGCGCATCGAGGCGACCCCCCTCGTCTAAGCGGCGGAGGTCATCGCGAAGCAGATAGTCCACCACAGGGTTGACCACGCCCGGCGAAATCTCGCCCGGCAAGGTCATGGACATGTTGCCCACGTCCGCAAAAATGCCACCCCACTCAGCGTCTACCCAATCCTCAATGTCGAGCACCGGCTCCCAATTCTTGTCATACAGGCCGACGTACTGGCCATGGGCCCGCATGACCGCCTCACGGTGAGCCTTATGCCTTTGCCAATCGACCATCCGTTACCTCCACGGGCTCAGGTAGCGCGGGGTCACCTCAAGGGTCAGCCCCGCACCCAACTGGAAATCATTCTTCGCGTGCGGCTGCAGGGTCTCCCCCACGAGCACACCACGAAGCGAGGACCAGGTTCCGGTATCGACGTTGCCGTCCTCATCCGTCACCTGGCCCTGCATGCCGCGCTCCAAATCAATCCACCGCACACCCGGCCCAGTCGCCAGACTCATACTTAAACCACTTGGTAGGGAGAAGGCAGTGGCTTGCCCATCCCAGCGCAGCCGGAGTTTCGGGGGCAAGTCGCCGGGAGTCGTCACAGTGACGTTACCGGCGTATGTCCTAACACCCCCAGTCCAGACGCCAGAAAAGTTCTCCCACTTAATCTGGTCCTCCATAACATGCAACCCCACGAAAGAAGAAGGCAAAGGAGCAGCGTCCGCGAGCACCACCTCAATCTCCGAGGTATGCCCATCACGCCACTCCACCTTCAACTTCCCCGGAGTCGTATAAGACCACGCCGCACGCCACCGACGAAACGCCACAGACAAATCTTCAGCATCATCAGTAACGAGAACCTTTAGACTGCCGGAAATCGGCGGGACCTTGAACCCGGTGCGGCGCACACCGTAGCGCGTCACCGTCTCACGGGTCGTATGATCCACCTTTCCCTCACCACCGTCGAAGCCCTCCGCCAGGAGAAGCACGGACTGCTGCCCACGCTGATGCGGGTCAGCAATCCGAAACTGGTCACCAGAGGGGGCGACCAGGGTAATCGTTATCGGGTCGCGGTAGATGGACCGCGGGTCGAAGAATTCCATTACATTGCACCTCCCCTAGTCGTGCCAGCCACGGCCACGCTCGTGCGGCGCCGCAGCCTTCCCAGTTCCTCTGTGTTGATGTTGAGCTCGCCCTCAACCTTGTCTACGCGCTGGCGCAGGACTTCCTGACCGTCGAGGTTGATAACCACCGTCGTGCCAGCGCCGCCATCCTCGCGCTTCTTCGGCAACTCCTTGTACACAAGGTCATCGAAAGTGCGAGTCTGGTGCGGCGACAGTACACGCTCAGGCTCTATAACGTCCTTCGGCAGTAGCCCTTTGCCGTAGCCGAGGCCACCGCTGTCGAAGACGGCGCCAGCGCGGCGGGCATCAATGACAGCCCCGACGAGGTCATCATCCTCATGAATGCCGATCTGGGCCATACGCCCGTCGTAGTCACCGGTCGTCATCAGATGCTTGTAGGAGGCCACCGGCGAAGCATTCTTAGCCGCGACACCGGTCTTCGCTTTTCCGCGCTCCTCAACCAGGTTGAGGGTCGCCTTAGCGGCATCCTCACTACGCAAAAGCAGGGGGGTATCAACCATGCCACCGTCGGCACCATCCCACGCGAATGAGAACTCCTGGAACGCACCCTTCAGCTGAACCTCCGGCTTAGCTGCAGAACCGCCGCCGCCGAACACGCCGGTCTTGTTGACCAACTCCTCGGCAAGGCCCATCTGCTGCGCGTAGCGGCCCGGGAAAGCGGAGACCTGAACCTTCTGCGCCGCAGCACCCGGCTCCATGTCCTGCCACTCGAAGGTGTGCAGCTGACGGAAGAACATGGCCGCACTCTCGTACGGGTCCATGCGCTGCCACACTTCGCCCCAAGCGCCGTTGTTACGCTGCTGGAACAAACCAACGCTGTCGTAGTCGGAGCCAACAGCATCGTGACGATACTTGAGCGATTCCGGCACCGCCTTGTTCGCCCACATCTTCATCGGATTACCCGACTCAACAAGCGCCGTAGCCACACCAATCTTCGCGCCCTTAGCACCCACACCAAGACGCTTAGCCGCCTCAGCAATCTCACTCGCAAAGAACGACTGACCCCACTCCGCAGTCTTAGCCTTCTTCTCCGGCTCAATCCGCAGCTGAGCATCCTTAGCAATCGTCGACGGCGCCGCGTTCTTAAGCGCATCGTTCTCAATCGACTGGGCGTTCTTCGCCGCCACGCTAGTGCGCGCCTGGTCCCGAACCTCACGGGTGGTGACAATACTGTCCCCGCTCGGTAGGAGATCATTGCCCTTGGTGGTCAGCAGTTTCTTCAGGACAGAATCCTTCATGCCCAGCATGTCGAAGATGCCGTCTACCGCGAAGTCCAAAATGGACTGGTCGCCCAGGCCCTTCGCCGCGGTAGCCTTGGCCGCATCCTCCGGAGACAACGCGACCGTGACCGTACTCTCACCAGTGCTACCAGTGGTCTCATCTGCACTCACCGTGACGGGAACGCCGTCAAGGGTCATGCTTGTGCCGTCCGGCAGCTCATTCTGGGCGAGAATGGTATTCATCTTCGGCGGCTTCGGCGGCTGAATGGTCTTATAGAAGAACTCGTTAAAGTACGAGTCCCACGCGCCAGCAGCACGACCACCAATCTGACCGTTGCCACGAGCTCCGCCCATCTCCACGTTCGTGCCGTCGGGCAGCGTCGAAGCAGTATGCCCACCAGCCGGGCCACCATTCTTAAAGCCGATTCGCAGGTCACCCTGCTTACCGCGCCCTCGGTGGAATCCATGTGAGGACAGCCACGCAGCTTCATCACCTGTGAAGAATTTACGCGGGAACGGGTTCAGGCCGCTGGCGAGCGCGGCGAAAGCCGACGCGGTGCCGGAGCAATCGCCCCAGTTCGACCCGCCAAACACGTACGGCGCGCCCTCAAGAGAGCGCGACGCCTGATAGCCATTGACTCGAGCGCCTTCTGCAAAGGCCCGCAAATCCTTAGAGGTGATACCACCCTCGGCGAAGTACTGGGCTCGTGCGGGGGCTACCTGTGAAGCGGAGCCGGGCTGTATAAGCTGCCCCTTCTTGTCCACGACAGACAAGCCGAAAATATCAGCCGTCTTGGCAAGAATCTGGGTGGAGCGCTTGCGCTTCGACTTGGCTAGTGGGATGTAGGACTCACCACCGGTTTCCGGCTCAGCCCACACACGCCACTCACCACCCTTAGCGATTTGCGCCCGGTGGTCCTCACGAGCGCCACCGTTAGCGTAACGCTCAAGTTTGTCGATGCCGCCGTCAATGTAGGCGCGGGTGATTCCACCCTCAGCCATGACGACACCGCCGTCCATGAAGCCGAGCATGCCGCGAATCTTGTCCGGCATAATCGAACCAATGGCATTGCCGACCTGACCAAACATGGACTTAATGCCATTAATCAGGCCGTTGATGATGTTCTTGCCGGCATTCACCAGCCACGTACCAGCGGAGGCGAAGACACCCTGAATCTTGCTCGGAATCTGGCCGAGCACGCCCATCATCTCGCCAATCTTGCCGCGGACGGAGTTGACCATGTTGCCGATGGACTGGGCGAATGCTGCAGCCACTCCCTTCGCTGCCTCAAAAATGGACTTGAAGAGGTTCATCGCCGTGTTAATAGTGCCGCGCACCACGTTGGAAATGGCGTCACCCATCGACGAGAAACGATTCCCGATGTTCGAGAAATTACCCGTCAACACGTCCGCCAAAAGACCAGCAGCGTTGCGGAAGAAATCCCATGCGGGCTTAATGACTCCGCTCCAGATGCTGGAGATGAGCGTGCCCATGGTGCGGAACGCGCCGCCAATGATGGCCATGAAGATTGGGGCGACAAACGAGCCCACGGCCTGCACCGCCGACATAAAGACAGACAGCGTTGGCTGAATCACCGAGGACCACACTGTGGAGATGACACTGCCGACGAACTGCATCCCCGTCCAGATGCCCTGTAGCGCACCCATCACCACGGTGCCCAGCACCTGGAACACCGTGCCCATGACGGACACGACAGGGGCGATCCAGGTCTGATAGAACTGGCCGAAGCCTACCGTGAACTCGCCCCACTTGGCCTTCATAAAGTCCCACGCCACAATGGCGAAGTCCTTCAGCGCGATGAGTTTGACGCGGAAGAGCTGCAGAAACGTGAAGACGGGAGAGTCCGGGTTCATGCCCAATGCCTGGGCGTAGTCAGTCGTGTCACCAGACTTCCAAAAGTCGAGCGCCCCGGAAACAATCTCCTTAACGCGGTCAACCGCCCCGGTGACCTTCTCTACCGTGGCATCCCACGCGCTGGAAACAGTCTCACTAATCTGGGAAAACACCGGGCCGAACGTGGACTGAACCCAATCAAGGCCTGCCTTGAACTTTTCGACTACCCAATCCCAGCCCGCAGCCAGCGCATCGGTAAAGGCAGACCACATCTTGCGGCCCGTCTCCGTCTTCGTGAAAAACGCCCACAGTGCCACACCAACCGCAGCCACCGCGGCGACCACTGCAAGAATTGGGGCGATCGCTGCAGCCTGCGCAGCGACATATCCCCACATGGACATCTTCGCAGCGGCAGCGGCACCACTAATCGCGGTAAAAATCGGGGCGACCGCTGCCAATGTCACAATCGCACCCGCAACGATGCCGATAGCCGCACCCAAAGCAATAAACACCTTCGGGTGCTTACCGACCACCCCGGCGAACTGTGCCGCCTTCTCAGCCGCTAACGCGAACATCGGCAGCAGGCCCGTACCGATAGCTTCCTTCGCATCATTCAGCTTTGCAGTCGCCACCTGCTGCTTATGCGCAGCGGTATCAGTCTCGCGAGCAAACTGGCCCTGAGCCGACGACGTTTGCTCCGTCAGCATCTCCAGCAGCGTTTGCGCCTGCGCCTGCTTCGCTGCCTCACCAGTCAGCTTATCCAGGCCCTTAGCAGCCATACGGGCATTGATGTCAGACTGCTTAATCGACACACCATATTTCTCGATGGGGTCAGCCTCACCACGCATAAGCGCGTTGACGGATTCAATGGCATCCTTCGTCGACCCGCCGAAAGTAGCCGCCAAGTCGGCAGCCACACCCACAAGGTTCTGAGACTTGTCCGCCACCTCATCCATGGGCATGCCCATGTTTTTCAGCATCGCGCCCGTCGACGACGTCAATTCGCGATACTCGCGCCCGGACAGGCCGACCGCCTCAGCCGCACCCTTAGACGCGGAGATAATTCCCTGAGCATGGTCCCCAAAGATGGACTCAACGGCACCATACGACTGCTCGGCTTCCGAAGCGTAATCAATTGATTCCTTCGCTATAAGCCCAATACCACCCAAAGCTGCGGCAGCATGGACCTTGTACTTACCGGCGAAGTCAGCGGCCTTTCCAGCCGCCCCCTTGAAAGAATCCCCCATCTTGTCGGTCTTAGCTGCAGCATCTTCAGAAGACCGCGCCAAATCCTCCTGCACGGCCTTCAGACCCAGCTCTTTAGCCTTCAAGGTATCTGCAGCGCTCTGCGATTCTGCACGAGCGCGCTTCACCTTTCCCTCAGCAGTAGCAACCTGATTATTAGCCGTAGCGGACTGCTTTTGCGCCGCGTTGAATTCCTTCTCCGCAGCTGCTGCCTGCTTCGAGTTCTCGCCGTAGAGTCGACGGGTACCCATGAGGTTGCCCTCGGCATCCCTGAGTGCATCAGACTTAGCCTTCGCTTTAGCCCGAGCCTCATCCAGCTCAACCTCAGCGGTGCGAATCTTCGCCGACGCGGTCTGCTGCGACGTGCGGGCATTCGCCAGCTGGTCCTCGGCCCGAGACAATGCGAGAGACTTCGTCTCCCCGCCATTACGCGCAGCCTCGAGGTTCTTCTCCTCACGAGCCACGCGGACAGCGGCGTCAGACTGCTTATTCTTCGCGGTCTCGAGCTGCTGCTCCGCCCGCGCCAACTCCGAAGCCTTAGCATTGCCGGAATTACGCAGATTCTCCAGCTTCGCTTCCGCAACACCGACGTCTGACGCCGCCTGGGCCTCAGCCTTACGCGCCGTCGCGAGCTTAGTGGAGACTTGGGAGACTTTCGCCGCAGACGCCTGCAGCCCACTAGCCATGGACTCACCGGCTCGCTTACCACTGGCGGCGAACTCCTTCTCGACAATCTCGCCGCCCTTTTTCGCCGCGCCCGACGCCTCCTTAACCAGCGTGCCGATGAACCCCTTCATCTCAGCATTGACTGGTACCCACACGGCATCGGACATGACGGCCTCCTAAAGCGAGTCGAGATAGTCCAAGACTTCCTCCGGCGAATGGTCGCCAAAGGAGCCATAAGACGATTGGTTAACAGGTTTCGACCACGGGAACTGGGGCATGTTGTCAAAAATGGTTTTGCCCTTATCCACACCGGACAAGCCGGTGGCGGCGGTGGCCGTAGCCCAGAACATGCGCCAGATTTGAGCGTCCGCCAGAGTCCACGGGGTACGCGCCCCGTTCGGGGTTTCCAGCCAGAACGCCGGCGCGTCCGGCGGCAAACCCTCTAGCAGAACTCGTAGTTTCCGCAGGGTGATGTCCCCGCGGTAGAACTGGCCGAGAACGTCTTTCCCGTAGTGGGCTTCTAGCGACGCTTCCGCGGCTTCCGGGCCGCCGAACGACGCGAGGAGCGATTCAGTCGAGTACCTTTTCCCGAAGAATCAATATCCTGATTACGCTCCATGTACTCGTTGAACACGAGGAACCACAGGTTCGAGGAGCCGCCTGCGGCGAGGAACTTGTCGTACTGCTCATCGCCCATGTACCAGGCGGCAAGGTCAGGCTCCCAATCAATGGCCTGCAGCTCTTCCTTGTCCTCGTCGGTCAGAGTCAGCGGGTCCTGGAAGTCGTAGGTTTCGCCCTTGAAGTCGAACGGGATTCGGCCCTTGTTGGAGCCGGTAGCTTCGGCGCGCTGCTCAATGAGGGCGTCAAGATTGATATTGGACATGGCTGGTCCCCTTTCAAAAGTCTTAGGGTGGCTGGCCCTTTAGTGCGGAAAGGTTTTTGCGGGGAGCGGGCGGGCCAGCCAATTTTTAGTTCCCGCACCCCTACCCCAAGGAAGGTGAGTTAGGCAGCAGTGACGTTGATGGTCAGCTGCTTAGTTGCCGACAGCTTGCCCGTGTCAGTCGCCTTCACGGTGAAGGTGGACTCTCCGGCAGCGGTCGGCGTGCCGGTGATAGCGCCGGTCGATTCGTTCAAGGACAGGCCTGCCGGAAGATTTCCGGTGGACACCGCGTAGGTGTACGGAGCTTTGCCGCCCTTGACCGCCACGGTCGCGTTGTACTCCGCGTTCTGCTTACCGGCGGGCAGCGAGCTCGTGGAGATAGACAGCGGAGTGGAACCGTCCGTAGCTGCGGACGTGTTCGCACCGCCAGTAGCCCACGCGGAGTTCATCTGCCAACGAGCGGTCTTACCCACACCCTCCGGAAGGGAGGCGTTGTAGTCCTCATAGGATGCCGGGTAGGAGGTGTAGGTGACCTCCAGGCCGAACATCTCGTCCTTCTTGAAGACCATCGAGCCACGCTCGGTAATCTGCGCATCCAACAGGTCCAGGCGCAGCGCCTTGTCACCATCGACAACATCAATGTGCAGGTGCTCGTGGCCAAACTGCGGCAGGGCGTCCTCGTAGAAGGCGAAGGAGCCGTCCCCCTGGTCCTCCAGCGCGTCCTCGGACACGCCAAGGAACTTCGCGAAGTTCTCAATGCCGGTCTCCCACAGGGTCAGCTTGACGGACTTCACAGCCTTGGTGATGTCGGTGCGGATTGCGGAAACTTCCTGCCAAGGAATGTATTCCTGCTTATCCTCATCGAAGCTAATCTCCAGACCGTCCGGGGAGATGTAGCCCAGGTTGTAATGGGTATCGGTGTTGTACTTTTCGCCGAACGGTACCGGTTCGGTGCCGAGGACGGAGGAGCGGACAGCTCCGGTCATTCCAACGCGGGCCTTGCGGGCGTTAAAGCCCTCCAGAGTCTTCTGGTCTGCCATGATGTATTCCTTTCAAAGAATGATTGGGCATAGAAAAACCCGCCCAGGCCACACGGCCCGAACGGGATGGAAACTTAAGCGACGGTGCTTGTCTAGGTCTTGAGCACCATCAAATCGACTACAGCCCCCAAGACCCGGAGCTGCGGGTTAATATCCTCACGCGTAGAAAACCGAGGACAATCCACGCTTTTCACACCACTGCCCTCTAGGAACGGCAGCTGGTGCAGCGCGGCGCGCACTCTGTCCCCTACCGGCGTGCATTGAACACGCGAGACGCCCACGACTTCCACATCGAGGGAGATAATCTCCGAGATGTACTCGCCCGTGTCCGCACCCCACGGCACAACCTCGCTGCCGGGGAGGAGGTCGACTGTTACAGCGGGGGTCAGTTTCTCGAGCTCGTCCGCAGGCGGCAGATGATCCGCCACCCACAACTCATCTCCGAGAACTTCAGCCACCGCATCAATGGCGAACTTGAGGATGTCAACGTCGTTCATCGGCGTACACTCCTTCCGGCACGGCGGGCAATGCGTCCAGCACGCCGAGCGTCCTTGTCGTCAACGTGGCCAACGATGTTTAGGCCAAAGCGGCCATTCGCGTGCGCGTACTCCTTAACCTCCACACCCGCCTCAATCCCGGCCTTATTCAGGTCACGGCGAATCTTGGTAGAGATTTTGGCCGCACGATTGTGAACTTTCGCATGGACCGCGTTGGTATTCATCACCTGCTGGAAAATTGCGTCAGTATCAAGCTCGACTCGTACCACGGTAGACCTCCAAATCAACCTCAGTATGCGGAAGTAGCGGCCCTCGCCAGTGTTCCGGGTCGCCCACCACCCACGTGCCACCAACCCCACCAATAACCCGAATACGGTCGTTGGTTTCGAGCTGTTCAAGCAAATGGGGCGGCTGCGAGTAAAGGCGCCACTTCGTCACGACGAGCTGGCTACTGCCTGTCTCGTCCTCACTCGTGGACACCTGCTGAACACTGACCGGCGCGGCGACAGGAATGACCTCCGGCTCATCCCACGACTCGACGAAGCCACCATAATCACCACGGATACGCCGCGGGCGAAGAATCTCAACCCGCTCAGTGAAAATCAACTGCATCATGGCCACTCACGCAGCTTGTACTGGTCAATGATGCGCCACTCAGTAGCCATCGGGGTGATGGACCCACCACCACCGCCACCAGCCGGGGCACCCACGCTGATACCGCCAACGCTGACGTTGCCGCCTGTACCAGCGAGTACCGACCGCTGAACAATCTCGGCAGCAATGCGCAAAAGGTCAGGGGCCTGGTCGAAACCATGGCGCAGAGTCACCTCAACCGACCTAAACCGGTCGGGAAACTCCCCCTCGTAGAGCTCGAGCATCCCGGACTGAGACCACCCAAAGTTCGAAGAATCAACCTCGGCGCCGCGGATAACAACGCGGGAAATGTCTTCCACGTGCATCGTCGGGAGACGCAGCAGCGTCCCACCGAACGCATCAACAGTGATCGTTTCTTCCTTCACGGGGAACACATGCCAGCCGCACAGTCTGCGGATGCCGGCGAGAGTGGCGCTGATTTTCTCCGCCAGCCCAGGAGTTGAGGCAGGTACCAAGCCGCCAGATAGGGCCGTGACCTGCTCAGGCGTCAGCTCTGGGGTCTCTAGCGGCTCAGTCATCTACCTCACTCCTTCGGTTCTGGCTTAGCGGCCTTGGTTGCTCCACGAGCAGCCTTGTTAGCGGGCTTCCGCTCCTTCGTCTCTGCCTGATAAGGCAGCAGCCCCATGTGCGCCGCTACCTCGTCGGACTCGGCCTGAACAATGTGTTCAAAGCCGTTCTCGCCGATGCGCTTGTAGAGCTTCATTAGGACTCAGCACCGCCTACGGTCAGCTTGACGAAAGCGGACGGGTAGCGCACTGCCAAGGCGAGACGCTCCTCAGCGCGGATGGTCACCTTGTTGGTGGTGAAGTTATCCGCGTGGGTGTTCGTGGCCTCCACGCGCACACCGCCCTTGCGGTACACGGTGCCGCCCAGGCCGAACGCGCCGACGAGGACGGTGCCCTTCGGGATGGCCGGGGTGACCACGGTGCGCAGGCCCCACAGGCCCGGCTGCTCCATGACGGCGCCGTTGCCGTACGCACCCTGGAAGAAGCCACCACCGTAGTACTGGCCATTGCCGTCCTTCTTCAGGCGAATCGGCTCATAATCAGCCGGATTAATCATCACGCCATCGGTGGTCAGCTCAGTGGCCAGAGAGACCTTCGTGGTAGCGGAGAACACCTTGTCCGGCACCTCGTCAATAGAGGCAGCGGTATCCACCTGCAGGCCGTCGCGGTTGAGCAGACCCTTGATGTTGTTGCCCCTGCCGTCACCGGACAGCAGCTGCTTTTCCTCGAAAATAGCCAGCTTGTACAGCAGGCGGTTATCAATCTCGGACTTGAGGAACGGAAGATCCTCAAGGAACTCGTCGGTGATGGTGATCCATGCGGCAATCTTGCGCAGCGGGTCAGTCACCGCGGTCGGGTTCGCCACATGCACCTGCGGCTTCTGCGCACCCTCAGCCACGGTTCCAAAGTCACCCTCGAACGCGCCCTCAATGAAGTAGCTGATGGCGTTGCCGGAAATAGTTCCGGAGCCGAGGAGGTCAGCCAGAACCGGACGGTCACGCTTACCGTGGACAACAGTCTTATCCACATCGGTGAGAACCGGAGTCAGTGCATCACCAGCGGTGGTGACGGTATCCGTGTTCGCCTTGAACTCCGTCGCGGAAACAGTGGAGTTAGAGCGGTCACGCAGGACAGACAGGTCGCCTGCGGACTTAAGGAAGTGCTCGCCCAGGGTACGGGCGGCTTCTTCCTTCTTGGCCTCCGGCATGCCCTTGAAAAGCTGCTCATAAGAGCCGAAATTCTCCGCTGCCTTAAGCTGAGCGTCCAGCGTGCCCAGCTCGGACTCAATGTCCTTAAGGCGGGCTACCTGCTCAGCGGACGGAGCGCCCGCGGACTTAGCTTCAGTGACAATCTTAAGACCCTCGTCGGCCAGCTTGGCGCGACGCTTCTTCAGTTCAACAGTCATGTTGATAGTTCCTTTCGGTTAGTCGCGCCCCACGGCGCGGAACATGGTCTCGAATCGGTCAAGGTCAGCCTTACGGCCTTCCTCGTCCTCATCGTCTTCATCGGATTCACCGGCATCCTCGCCGGGCTCGTCCTCGCCACCGCTATCAGTGACCTCAGATGACGAAACCCCCTCATCCGAGGACTCATCCTCAGAATCGGGGGTATCTTCATCGTCATCGTCTTCTTCATCAGCTCCCGGTGGCCCGCCCAGGGACTTCCCGCCCAGAACCTCCAGGAATCGTTCAGCGAGTGTCTCCGGCAGTGTCAGGTTCACCGTCGGGGACTTCACCGCCAGCACCTCAGTCTCCGGGTTCGCGCCGAGCGGCACGACGGACACCTCAAACAGGTCAACCTCCTTGAGGAACCGCACGCTCTTACCGTCAAGCTCGCCATACTCACTCGACGTAGCGGCGAAAGCAAAGCTCATCTCCCGAACGCGCCCCTGTTTGAGTAGGCGGTGCACCTGGGCGCCCTTCGGCGAGTCGGTATCGAGCTCGCAGACCACTTTCAGCCCGTGCTCATCCTCCTCAGCGGAGGTCACCATGCCGATATTGAAGTCCGGATCGGCCATATTATGGCCCCACAACAGCGGAATCGGCGCGCCCTTTTCGCTCCATGCCTTCAACGACGCCGCAAAAGCACCCTTCTGCACTACGTCCCCATAACTGTCACGGTTGCCGAACACGGACGCGTACGCCTCAAACTCGGCCTTTTCTCCATCGCCGAGGGCTTTAACCTCAGCGATGACGCTCTTTACTGTCATTCTTCTTCCCCTTCAGGTAAAGCTGATTGGTCATCCGGCGGATCAACCACCTCCTGGTCACCAGAAGACTCCCCCTCACCCCTCAACCCGAGATTGAGCGGCTGGATGAGGCGGTCGCCTTCCGGAACCGCCGGCATGTTCTGGCGTGAGCGCGCCTCGTTGACCGTCATAAACGGGCCACCGACAGCACCGCCGAGAACCGCGGCCTCTTCCTCGAAGTTGCCCTGAAGCTTCTCCCGAAGATTGAACTCGAAATAGATATTCTCCAGATTCGGGTGTTCCTCAGCGAGATAACTACGCTCTGACACGTAGCGCAGGATTCGGGCATTCAGCTTCTCGCTAATCTGCTTCAGAAGCGGCCCCAACGTGTCGCCGTACAACGATTTACGGAACTCTTTCACGTTGGAGTAGTTCGCGTTGTCGAGCAGGCCGAGCATCGTCGGGTTGACGTGGTACACGCCGGCCACCGTGGTCAGCGCCAACTTCGACGCCTCTACGAACTCCTCCTCATGGGCGGTAACGGACAGCTTTCGCCACTCCATACCGTCCTCGAAAACCGGAACACCACCAGCCTGAGAACCACTCTCACCAGTAAACGCCGCCTGGAAAGAATGCTTGAACCGCTGACGCGCCTCCGGAGTCCAATCCGGCGCATCCTTCGGACGCGTCACATAAGAACCGACACGCCCGCCGCGCTTCCACATCTGAAGACGGAAAATCTGCGCCTGAACCTGCTCCTCGAGAATCACCCGAAGCGCCTCAATCGGCGACGCCCCAAAACGCTCATCCTCCGGCGACCACCCATGAATACGAATCAAATTGTCCTCAGGAACAATCCGCCCATGAACATCATCTCCAGGGAAATGCACGCGAGCGCCACGAACACCATAGGCATCCGCATCAATCCACTGAAGAATCCAATTCCTCGGGATATGACGAAGTAGAATCTTCTCCCCGTCGTCGGCAATGTAGAGAATCGCCTCATCGTACAGGTCAAACGTAGACCCCAAACCGAACAGCAACTCGTACCATGTTTGGTCAGGGTTCGGCTCGCGAAGAAGCGCACCAATCGGGCCGGAGCGCACCCGCTCACGCCCACCATCCGGCATCAGCTCCAGGGCGTGCAACCCAATCTGAGCCACATTCCGCGCACGGAACGAAATCACCATCCGAAGATACGGCTGCGAACGCCACAAGTCCGCCGGCGACTGATTCCGAATCTGCATCAGAAGGTCATCCATGTACGCCGACACAATCGGCGCTTGCAACTCGCCCGGCTCCGGCAACATCGTCGATTTGCTGAAACCAAGCCACTCACGAAGCCCCATAAACACCTCCTAAAGAATCATCAAATCAGCCGTCTCATACGCCGATTGTTTCGGCGGCTCTACCTCCGGCTGACAGGCAAGCCAAACAGCCGCGGTCGCGGCCACAATTGGGGCAACATCACCCACTGATTTCGACCGGTCCCACATGAACGCATCACCAGCACGCCGGTCCTGCGCACCCGTAGCAGCAGCATCAAGCGCGGGCTGGCCACGGTGACGCAGCTTCGACTGAGCAACCAGGTCGTAAAACGCCAAAGTGCCCTGAGTCAGGTCAGGCCCAGCCCACTCGCGCACCGTAAGACCCGCCTCCCGCAACCGCGGAATAAGCGTGCCCACAGGAGCACCACGAGCTTGTACCGCAACTTCACCCTCAAACCAATCGGATGACTCGATACGCTGCTCCAGCCACCCAGTCACCCAATCAATCCCCGGGCGCGACGCCAACAACTCGACATGCCACAAACCATCCGGGCGCTTCATCGCACCAACGATGTGCGCAGCCTTCAAATCCACCGCAACATCCAGCCCGACATGAACCTTCGAACCCGGGGCACGCCTCGACTCCGAATCCAAACACGAAGCCCACGACCCCTCCGGAAACTTCGACGGGGCAAGAACATCAACCCACTGGCACAAATTTTCCGTACGGAACTCCGCCTCCGTCTTGGTATCAAACTCGGCCTGAATATCACGCACCGTCAACCGGCTACTACCCAAGTCAGGGTTCGCCTGCGCCCAACCCTGCTTATCTGAAGGATCAAGGTCAGGGTCAGCCGACCACTCAGCCATGAACAACGTCGCCTTATCAGTCCGCTTCTCACGGATCGCCTTCGACGCCGTATCCCGCAAATGCCGCAGCACCACAGAACGCGCATCACCAGCATTAGACGTAGCCACATTGAAGCCGACCAGCGGCGAGTTCGTCGTCGACGACAACGCCGACCAACCAGCCCAATCCTTATGCTCACGCAGCTCATCCAAATAAAGCATGTTCGCCGTCTTGCCACGCCCAGCCTTACGATCCAGGCCCGCAATCCGGTAGACACCCCACTTCGAGCGCAACGCCTCGAAGCCATGAGCAAACGAAGTGCGCTTCATCCGCTTCTTCAAACGCGGATTCTCATCGCACTCCTTCTCAACGTCCTCCCACAGCTCATAAGCATCATTCTTCGTCTGCGCAGCACCAAGAATGTACTTCAACCGCTTACGGAACAGTGCCCACTTAATAAGCACCTTCGCGAAGTGCGTCTTACCGTTCTGGCGAGCCACCAGCACCAAAATGGTCTTGAAACGAGGTATCTCCTCACCCCACACCGAAGGGTCATCCGGATAGAGTTCCTTAACCTGCTCCTGAGGCATGAGCTCAAGGCAATGAATCGCCAGCCACTCTTGCCACGGTGACAACGGCTGACGAAGAATCTCACGCGCAAACCACACAACATCGAAGCCCCACGACGTCTCCGGCGTCAGCTCACGCAGCGGCGGGGTAAACACCCGCGGCACCGTGGAACCAACCAAAGGCGCCACGGCCTACCAATCCTCATCGTCCTCTTGCGAGTTCAACCCAAGCTTGTCACGACCCTCAGGATTCAACCCCAACGACGTCAACACCTTATGCAACGTCGGCATCGGACCAAACGCAGTCTTATGAATCGCGTCCGGGTCACCAGACGCCCGCGCCTCATCAATAATGTCCGCCAAACGATACGCCAACTGAATATCAGCCTCGTCAGAATCCTCGAGATGGTCCGCCGTCTCAACAGACTTCCGAACCGCATCCCGCATACGCTCAAAATCGCCGATTTCAACGTCCTCAATGTCGTCTTCTGTCGGGTAACCATGCCGTAAAGCCACTGGTCATACCTCCTTATTGCGCGAGCCCCCTTCGAGCTTCGGGGAGAGAGGACACCTCACCCCGCCGGAGGCGTCCGTCGCCTACTTCTGCCGTGATTTTCAGGGCCTACCCCTCGACCGGTCACCACTGCTCGGACTGGCTACCAAGCGCGAACACCGCGGTTCCTTTGCCGCGGCTGCGGTTGCAGTTGGAGTGTGCGGCTCGGAAGTTGGCGGGGTCTTCGGTGAGTTCGGGGTGGGTGCTGCGTGGGTAGTAGTGGTCGAGTTCGAAGGCGTCTGGGGTTTGGGGTGGGGCGGTGTAGTCGATGGGTTGGCCGCAGAGGTGGCAGGGGGTGTTGTTTTTGGTGCATTTGGCTTTGAAGTCTGCGGCGAGTTTCTTTTGGTGGCGTGTGTCGGCCCAGCCCATGGCGTGTCCCCCTAAAACGCGAAATACCCCGGCTGTTGCCAGGGTATGAAGTGTCGTCGCGTCGAGTATATCACAAAGCGTGACAGCTTTCTCTACAAATCGATCGGACCCATCTTATCCTACTCCTTCTCAATATCTCTCATGTCAAGTTCTGGTCGATTTTCATGCTCTCGATAAAGAGGATACACCTCACTAAGCAATGGCCACGTGACAATGTGCTGCTTCTTGATATCTCCTGTTAAGAGCATTGCGTCAATTAATTTGATCGCCTCTTCATGCTGTCCAAGGAGTGCAGCCTTAGCCAATCGAAGATTAATTGGGATTAGATCGGAGTCTAAGGCTGCAATTTCTTCTTCGACTTCTTCGAATGAACCAGAAAATTTGTGTGCAAGCCAAATATTTACATCTAGGATGATTTGATTCGACTCATCCAGGCGCAACTTCGGAATTGAATTTCCGATCATTTTTAGCGCTTCATATCGCTTGTCTTGCAATAGATAGAAGCTACACATCGACACAAAACTGCTTAGGTTGTTGCGAGCATCCTTGTTCTTACCTGATAGTTTGTCGGCAATCGCACAGTGGAGGCTCAAAACAAACGTTTGCAGTGCATCCGCAGCCCTTCTTACATATTCAGCATCAACAGCAAGGTATTCACCCAATTCAAACTGGCTACTATCAGTGTTTGCAAGATATTGCCTTGACGCAAGCCCATCATTGTGGATGAAGCAATGTCGACGTTGGGTAACTTCCAGGACTTCGGGACTTACTACCACCGAATCAGAACTCACGCCGATTTTGTCAACAAAAAACTTTACCCAATCAGTCAACGATCCCCTAAGAACTCGGTCAACTACATGCTGAACCCAGTAGCTTTTCACTTCATCTACTGTTTGGAACCCAATGAGCTCGCGAAACGTAATCTTCTCGTCTTGTCCAATTATCGCCTCTGGAATGACTCCGGAAATATTCTCTGCATACCTGCGAATGACAACTTCAACTTGAGAAACCAGCATCGTAAGAAATCCAGGAAACATCAATGAGTGCTCGCTTGGCGGCCTCCCCAGGTTACGTATCAAAGATTCAAGATAAGTACCCCGATGCTCTAGGGGAAGGGATTGAAAGACTCCATTCATTGCAGCGTGAACCTCTTCGACTACTGGGCCACTTGGTTCTTTTCCGGCCGCAAATGCGAACTTTTCGAATGCTTCAACAACATCCTCTTCTTCTAGACTCCCATTAATTCGTGATTCAAAATCTTTGCGAGTCTTTACAACTCTGTCCTCAAAAGTCTCAATGGATTCGACAGTGCGATCAAGAAGCTTGAGAACTTCAGCTTGGTCATCAGAAAAGCCCTTAAAGCTCTGATTCAAAGAATCAATTAAGAGGACCTTCGGATCTAGGTCAGGGGCCGAGACAGCTTCACTTTCGTGACTGTTTTTAATCCCCTCTTGGCTTTTCACGAGAAAATGGCTCCTCAATAACGTTTCATACGCTCAATTACGTCATTTAGCCTATAGGAGACTTGTTTCGCCGACTGGCGTTTGCTGGAGATTTGCTTTCGTTCTGCCCACTTTCGTAGTAGATCGGGTGTGATGTTGTACCCCTGTTGGTTCAACTTGTAGCAGATGGTTCGGGCTGTGAGCCAGACTTCTTGTGGTTCTTCTACTGGTGTGGGTGGTCGGGTGCGTCGTAGGCGGTGGTCGAGCTCGCGTATTTGCCACCGGACTTCATCGAGAATGTCGTCTGCGAAGTCGAGCTGACTCACGGGCCCGGCGTACCAAGCAAGCCAGTCGGAGAGTTGTCGACCATCGAGTGTGGGCCTGTGGTTGCCCTCGATGCGTCCCGCGGCGTCACACACCATCTGGTTTAGTCGCTTGGTGAAGTGCTCATCGTCGCTCAGGGTCCAGATGGGGGCAGGGTCCATTGGCCCTTTCTGTCGGTTGCTGTGCGTGGTTGATACCTCTGGGGCCGGCGGCCGGTCGTACTTAGCCTGGTTCAGTTCCTCGTAGAGGACTCTGAGGTGCTTGGCTGCTTGGGCGAGGGCTTCTTGGTTGACGTTCATTAGGCACTCTCCCTCGTCAGGTATTTAGCGGCCTCCAGGTCTCGAGAGCTCATACCCGCCCAGCGCATGACGTCACCGTCCGGGCCGTGCAGTTCCACGAGAGGTAGTTCTTGCCATCCGTGGTTCTCCATGAGTTCTCGTTTGAATGGGTGCTCGTCGAGTTGTCGGATGGTGACGTCGACTCCCATGTTGGTGAGCGCGTGCGCGGTGGCCCGACATTTCATGCAGCCCGGGCGGCTATAGACGAAAGCTTGGTAGTTGGTCATTGGTTTCCTTTCAGTTCTGCTGCGACAGCCTCGACGAGGGCTGTCTGAGTTGAGTTCTTGGTTTCCAGCGCCGCGGTGACCTGCCGGTCGATGGTGCCGGTACAGGTGATGCGGGTAATGGTCACTGGTTGCTTTTGCCCTTGTCGGAATAGTCGGGCGTTGGTTTGCTCTACGAGCTCGAGTGACCAGGGCAGGGTCAGCCACACGAGTAGGTGCCCGCCGTCTTGTAGGTTGAGGCCGTGCCCGGCGGATGCCGGGTGGATGAGGCCAATGGGGATTTCGCCGAGGTTCCATGCCTTAAAGTCCTGCGCGCTGTTGAGCTGCACCGCGCGCGGTAGCCTCTGCAGGATTCTGGGGACTTCGTGTTTGAACCAGTAGGCGATGAGGACTGGTTCGCCGTTGGCGGCTTCGATGATGTCCTCCAGGGCGTCGAGCTTGCGGCTGTGTAGCTCTAGGTAGCCGCCCTCGTCGTCGGTGTAGATGGCGCCGGAGCTTGCCTGTTGAAGCTTGCCTGCCAGTGCTGCTGCGGTGGGTGCATCAATCACGTCACCGTCTTCTAGCTCAAGAACCATGTCTTTTTTGAGCTGCTTGTATTTGGTTTCCTCGGTTTTGCTCATGCTGACTGGGTAGTCGGTGATGGTCAGGGGTGGCAGTTGGAGGTAGTCGGTGGTGCGCATTGACACCGTGATGTCGGCTATCTGGTCGTAGATTTCCTGGTCGGCTCCTTCCTTGAGCTTGTAACTGTAGACCTGTGGACCGTTGCGCTTGTCTGGTAGGAAGTACCGGTCGCGGTAGTGGGTGATGAATTTTCCGAGGCGTTGCCCTCCGTCGATGAGGGCGAACTGTGCCCAGAGGTCGAGGAGGCTGTTGGGGGCTGGTGTGCCGGTAAGCCCGACTATTCGGCGGATTTTTGGCCGGCATTTTCGCAGGGCTTTGAATCTGCGGGCTTGGTGGCTTTTGAAGGAGCTGAGCTCGTCGATGATGACCATGTCGAAGGGCCAGTCGGGCCAGGTGGTGTCTACAAGCCAGGGGATGTTTTCTCGGTTGATGACGTAGATGTCCGAGTCCTGGTTGAGTGCTGCGGTTCGGGTCTTTTTGTCCCCCACCATCACACTCATGCGAAGGTCTGCCAAGTGGTCCCACTTTTCTAGCTCTGCCGGCCAGGTATCGCGGGCGACTCTTAGGGGCGCGATGATGAGGACTTTTGTCACCTCAAAGCTGTCGAGGATGAGGGACTTGATGGCGGTGAGGGTGATGATGGTTTTGCCGAGTCCCATTCCGAGGAAGATGGCCGCTTCGGGGTGGGTCGTGATGAAGTTGGTGGTGAATTGTTGGTAGTCATGCGGCTTGTATTTCATTGAGTATGTCCGTGATGTTGTCGGGGTGGTCGAGGATGTAGACCTTGCAGCCCAGTTTTCTGAGTTGTCGGTGGCGGATTTCTTGAATTGGTCTAGTTTTTCCGCCGGGTCTTTTCACTTCGACGAAGGCGTATTTTCCGTTGGGGAGGATGATGAGTCTGTCGGGCACTCCGGCTAGTCCTGGGCTGGTGAATTTGAGGGCGATTCCGCCGCGTTGTTTGGTGGCGTTTCGGAGCTTGTTTTCGACTGCTGCTTCGCGCATTTTTGAGGGCCTTCCGAGGGTGGGTGGAACAACTTCGGGGCGTTTTCTTACGGGCGTGTGGATTAGGGACATTAGGCGCTGGTCGCGCCCCTAATGTCCCTAATTCTCACTGCTCCCTAGAAAAAGTTGTTCCAGTTGTTCCAGACGTATCGTTTCTACTGGTCGGGGAGCTTTTTTCGGGTGGAACAACCGGTGGAACAACTTTTGAGGTTGTTCCACTTGTTCCGGCCTGATTTTGGCGATTCTGGAGGTTGTTCCAGAGGTTGTTCCACCCTTTTGCGATGCGTTAGAAGGGCGGTTGTTCTTCCTCCTGCCGGGTGTAGATTCGTTGCTTTCCGTAGGGCCAGACTCGTTTGCTGCTGCCTCTGCCGGTGGCCTTTTCCCAGCCGTCGATTTTTTGCATGATGGCGGCTATCGCGTAGGAGTCTTGAGGTTTAAGGTCTGCAAGATCCCGGTTGAAGCATTCCACCCAGATCTCGGCATTGGTGACAGTCTCCCTTCGGTGCATTTCGGTGTCGGTAGTGTCGGCGCCGTTGGGTGCGGAGGGGACGAATTCGCCGCCTCCGCCGTGTAGGTAGGCGCGGCGTTGGGGGCTATCCCAACCTTCCCACCCTGTGGGCAGGGGCCGGTCGAGGTATTCGGCGACCATGCCGAGGCGGTCGTCAGTTTCGATGGCGGCGTCCTGGGCGCGGCGGGCATCGTCGGCTAGGTTGCCGGATAGGTAGAGCTTTTCTCCTTCCTTGTAGGCTGCGAGTGCTTCGGCCCAGAGTTGGTCGATGGTGTCGTCGGTGAGGTCCCAGGTGTGTTTGGGGCTGTCTCCGGTGACAGTGACTGGCCAGAATCGGCGGTTTCCTGTGGAGTCGCGGAGGAATCCGGACTCAGCATTGGTGGAGCCGACGATGATGCACTGCCGTGGGTGGGCTTCGACGACGGTGCCGTAGGCGGCGCGGTACTTGTCCTCTGTTTTGGAGATGAAGGATTTGACGGTTTCGACTTCCATTTTTCGCATGCCGGCGAGTTCGCCGAGTTCGTTGATCCAGTTGCCTTGGAGTTTTTCGGCGCCGGATTTGTCCCTCATGTCGGTTAGGGTGAGGGCGTCGGAGAACCATTGCTTGCCGAGTTTGGCGAAGATGGTGGATTTTCCGATTCCCTGGGGTCCGTTGAGGATGAGGACCTGGTCGAACTTGATGCCGGGGTGTTTGACGCGGGCGACGGCTGCGACGAGTGTCTTGCGGGTTACCGCGCGGGTGTAGGCGTTGTCTGGTGAACCGAGGTAGTCGATGAGCAGTGTGTCGATGCGCGGTGTGCCGTCCCACTCGGGCAGTGCGTCGAGGTATTCGCGGACGGGGTGGTACGCGCGCTCCGCGCTGGTTGCGATAAGGGCCTCCTTGGTTTTAGTCGGGCTGTAGAGTCCGTGGACTTTTTCGACGTAGATTTTCAGGTTGGCGAAGTCGGTGTCGGTCCAGCCTGGCCGTATTTGTTTCCACGGAAGCGGGTGGCCGTCTCTGACGTCGATGGCGTCTCGGTGCTCGTTGTAGGCGATGCCGGCGAGGTGCTGGTCGTGGCGCAGGATGAGGACATGGTTGTTGAGGGTGTCTTTTGGTTTCTCGTTGCGGCCAAGGTCCAGCTCCATAACCCAGTCGTCGACCTCTGGGAGGTCCTTGGGGTCGTGGTCCGCGATGTCGAGGTTGTCGAAATCGGCGGCAGCGTCCTGGAGTCGCTCGGCGGCTAAGCGCTTGCGTACTTCCTTGTCTGCAGTTGCCTTGTCCTGCATGAGTTTGAAGGACGGCAGCCGGTTGGTGGGTGTGTCCGGTTTGGCTGCGGTGTCTTCTTCGCCGAAGAGGTGGATGCGGACGAGGTCGAAGGCGTTGCAGAGTTGTCCGCCGGCGGGGTCGGTGCCGTGCCACGAGTAGGCGAATTTGCCGTCGTAGAGGACTACGCCGCTGGCGGTTTCGCCCGGCAGGTAGGTGTAGCGGCCGGTTTCCGGCGCGGGGAGGTAGACGTCACCGAGATAGCGCTCAATGGCTTGCTCGATGGTGTAGGTGCGGCAGAACGCACCAATCAGGCCGGGCTTTTCGGTTGGGTCTACCTGCTTTTCCGCGCCTTCGCGCACGGCAGTGGTTTGCCGTGAGCTGGTAGGCCAGGTGGACATGTCAGTCCAGTCATCGAAGCGGCCAAGCTGCTTGTCGGGGTCGAGCCACGGCCCTTCGTGGTGCACTTTTACGGGCTCGATGTCGTAGGGGTGGCTGGGCCAGTACATGAGCCGGTGGGCTTCATAGGTGGTGTCGTCAAGGTAGTCGATGCCAATGTCGGCGCCGACACGGCGTGACACCGCGGTGTACTCGTCGGTGCTGACGTCCCGTGTCATCGGCATGACGATTCGCAGCCGCGGCTTGTCTGGGGTGTGTGAGTGGGTGCTGTAGCAGAACCATTCGCAGGGCAGCAGCTCCGGCAGCTGCTCGAGCAGGTCTACCGGCGGTGTATCGAGATCAAGGGTGATGAGGCTGCGGGCGTGGACGCTGTTCTTCTTGCGCTGGCCGTGGTCCAGGTGACCGCCGACGAACCCGCCGTGTGCGTCTTTGACCTCGCCCTGTTGGGTTTTGGTGAGGGCTTGGTATTCGGCGCGGCTGTGGCCGTCGCGGTGGGGGCGGCGGAGCTGGTCTAGGAGGTGTGGCCAGGTTGTGAGTTCGTTGGTCCAGGTTCGCGCGAGCCTGGTGGGCGCATGAGCGAATTTCAGCTCGCGGGTCATGATGATGTGGTCCTTTGCTGGTCTAGATAGGGTCAGTGGCGGTGGAAAAAGGTTCGGTCGGCGATGGCGAGCTTGTTGGCTGCGCGGAGGGCGTCAGGCCATGTGCGGAATCTCCGGTGGTGTGGCCAGCCGATGGGGACTGCGATAAGACCCGTTCGGCGGGCTACGTGCCAGCGCCGAGTGCCGTCGGGGGCGAGTGTGCTGCGCACGAGAATGTCGGGTTTGGTCAGGTTCATGGGCTTAGTCCTTTTGGTAGTAAGTGCATTCGTAGCCGTCCGCGTCGAGCGGCAGACCGGACGCCCACTTGGGGGCGCGGGTCATTAGCTCCACGGCCTCGGCGAGAGTTGTTTCTGGCGGGGCGTCGATAACAACTTCGTCGTGGATGTGCATGACGACCCGGTGACCGGCGTTGACGAGGTGGCTGAGCGCGTAGGCAAGCAGGTCTCGGGCTACAGCCTGGGTGATGTTCTCGACGAGTTTGCCGCCATAGGTTTCTTGCTGCTCGAGGCGGCGGGTCAGACCAACGCCTTGGTGGGTGATGGATTCTTTGCCGAATCTGTTTTGTCCAATGCGTGCGCCTGGGTAGGCCAGGCGCCGGCCGCTGGGTAGCTCGCAGAACAGGACTCCGGCGAGCTTGGTGAAGGTGACGGGCCCGTTGTTGCCGACGGTGACACTGCGGCCGGTGGTGATTGCGGTCTTTGCCGCGCGCTCAATGTCCCACCAGTAGTTCACGATGTGTTTGTTGGCGCCGCGCCAGGCTTCGACAATGCTGCGCATTTCTGATTCTGTCAGCCCCATGCGTTCCCCGCCCATTGTTTTAATCGCTCCCATGCCGCCTTGGTATCCGCAGGCGAGGACTGCGACTTTTCCTTTTTGGCGCAGCTCGGCGTTCGGCCCGTGTTTTTCCACGGGCACGCCGAACATCATGCTGGCGGTGACACAGTAGAGGTCTTTGCCGTCGCGGAAAGCCTGAAGGGTGGTTTCTTCGCCGGCGAGCCATGCAAGTACGCGGGCCTCAATGGCGCTGTAGTCGGCGACGATGAAGCGGTTACCGGGGCTCGGGATGAACGCCGTGCGGATGAGCTGGCTGAGTGTGTCCGGTAGTGAGCCGTAAAGTGGTTCAATCATGCGGTGGTGGCCTTCGGCGAGGATGCCGCGTGCGTCGTCCAAGTCCTCGAGGTAGTTTCGGGGCAGGTTTTGGACTTGGATTAGGCGCCCTGCCCATCTGCCGGTTCGCCCTGCTCCGTAGAATTGGATGAGTCCGTGTGCGCGGCCGTCTTCGGTGACTGCGTTGAGCATCGACTGGTACTTCTTCACGCTCGAGCGGGAAAGCTCCTGGCGGATTTCCAGTACGCGCCGCACGGTAGGGCTGGGGGCGTTTTTCACTGCGTCAGCAATCGCATCTTTCGACATTGAGGGCAGTGGGCAGTCGTTGGCGGCGAGCCACTCCTGGAGCTGCATCACACTGTTGGGGTTGGTGAGTCCTGTGAGCTCGCGGGCTTCACTCATGCAGTCCTCGCGGTGAACTCGGTCAGCCTCGATGGCCTGCTCTGCCAGGTCGGTGTCGATGCGAATTCCGAAGTCGTTGACCTTCTGGTCGACGGCGTACTCGTCCCATACTTCGGTGGGCAGTGGGAATGGTGCGAGTTTGTCGCGGATGGCGTTTTCGACCTCGACGTCGCGGACACAGTAGCGCTTGAATTCGTCCCACTTTTCCGGGGCGACGCCGCGCGTATTACGAAGCGGCCTGTCGAACGTGAATAACGCGTCGGCTTGTTTGCCGGTGTTCGTAGCCGGTGGGGTGCAGAAGAACTTGATGAGGTCTTTGCCTTCTTTCATCTTCTGCGTCTCTAGTTTGAGGGCTTGGCCGAGTGCGTCAAGGCTTCGTGGGAGGCCGAGCGCACTTCCCCACACCATCGAGCAGCGCCAGGACTCAGGCGCCAACCACTCCCCTGCCTTAATCAGGCCTTTGTTGCGTGCCCAGGCACTCAGACAGACCCGCTCAAAGCTGGCGTTGAACGCCCACTTAATGACGTTCGGGTTGAGCATGGCGTCAAGGACGTCGTCGGGTAGGTGCTCGCCGTTGTCGAGGTCGACGATGCGGACAGGCCCGCCGTCGACGCTGTAGGCGAAGAGCAGGATTTTGAACTCGGGGCTGTCGACGTAGCGGTATACGCCGCCGGTGCCGAGGTTCTGGTCAGAATAAGTTTCAATGTCGATTGCGAGCGTCTTCATGCGAGGCCTGGTCTAGGTAAGGATGAGGGCGCCCCTGCCTTCATAGCTACTGTTGAGCCGTAAGCAGGGGCGCAAATATGGTTGGGTTCTGTTTAGCCGAGTAGGTCGTCGTCGGTCTGCCCGAAGCCACCGCGCCCGGCATCTACAAGACCACCGAAGTCGGCTTCAGCGGAGATAGCGCCACCGCCAAGGGACTCACCGTCTCGGGTCTTGAGGATGTTGCCGAGAGCAACTCCAACGCCCTTGTTGCCGTTGGAGTTGAAGGCGAAGAACTCGATGGATACCTGGGCATAGCAGCCGGAGTACACCTCGTTCTGGTCAAGGATGGGTTGGATGCCACCGGTGGCGCTGCGCTCCACAATCTGCGGGGCAGTCTTGTTGTTCGCGTTCAGGAAGAACATTCCGGCGTACTCGGGGTTAGTGTCGGTGTCCTTCTCGGCGTCGCCATCACGAAGTGGCAGCTTCAAGGAGCCAAGTGGTGGAACCTTGCCGCCGAACTTGCCGGCCGACTCCGCCAGGGTGTTCTTGATGGCGTTCTGGATGGCGTCGATGGTCTTGGTGTCGGACTTTGGGATGAGCAGGGAGCAGGAGTACTTCGGGTCAGAGCCCTGGATGCTCTTCGGCTCCCAGATGTTGGCGTAGGAGAGGCGTACTTCGCCGGTAACGATGCGGTTGGACATGATGGCTATTCCTCCTTGGAATAGGTGTTGGTGGTGTTACTTGGTGCCGAAGTCGTCGGCGGCGCTGTGGCTTTTAACAGCCGGCCGCCGGTCGGATTCGGGGACGAGCGTGGGCTTACCCTCCGGCTTGTGGACCAGGGCGCCAAGCACGTCGTTAAAGGTCTGCTTGCCCATGAGCTTTTCCATTGCGGTGATGCCGATGAGCTTGCGGTCGAAGATGTCGTTGTAGCCGGCGGCTTCTGCTGCTTCGGCTACTGCGTCTGGGTCGGTGTATTTGCGGATGCTGCGACCTGCTACGAGCTTGAATCCGGGCCACTGCTTGCCTTCATCGACCGCCATGGAGTTGGCGTATTTCTCGAGGTCGTTCATCCACGCCTTGGCCTGCGGAATCAGGGCCAGTGCTTCGGCGATTTCGGCGTCGGTCAGCTCGACGGGATCCTCGAATTCCCACTGGGCGATTTCGAGATTCTTCTCGGCACGTGCCCGGCAGGTGCTTTTGATTTTGCAGAAGCCGCACCAGTCGCCAGCCTTCATTTCTCCCTTACCGACGGCTGCGAGCTCGGCGGTGGGCCTGACAGTGTTCTCGCCCCACGCGGTGAGCTCGCTAACGGGCTGGGACCACTCAGAGATGTTTTCTCGCCGCGGCTGGTAGATGACCATCTCTACATCTGTGATGTCATAGAGCATGTCGAATTCTGCCAGCGCCCCGAGAGCGTAGAGCTGCATCTGGGGGTTGTTCCAGGCGTCGACGAGAACACCAGCGCCGTACTTGAAATCGATGACGGTGAGGTGGCCGTCGGCGACAATGACGCAGTCTCCGGTTCCGAATCCGCCGGGCACGAGGTGGCTGAAGTCTAGGAGCTGTTCGATGAGGATTTCAGCATCGGGGCTGAGCTTTTTGGCGGTCTCGTATTTTTCGAGGACGTAGGTGACGTAGGCGTCGGTGTAGTCGCCCATGGCGTCGTCCTCGTAGGGGGAGGTTGGTCGGGTGCTGCGTTGCTTGAGCGCGCGGCGGAGCTTGTGCTCCGCGAGTGCGTGCGCAGCAGTACCTTCCTCCGCAGCAGGGCCGGCGGTGTCCTCTGCTTCGTCCTCGAGGATGGCTGAGGGTGGGCAGTTGAGCCAGCGGTGTGCGCCGGAGGCCGACAGCATTGCGTGCTCGCGCTTGGGCTGTCGCACTGCTTTGTCGGTGGCATCCTGGTCGTAGATTTGGCGCCCCGAGTCGACTTGGTACTCGGCCGGCTCTGCTGTCTCTGCTGGCTCTTCGATAGATTGCAGCCGGCCAAAGCTCACAACACTCGTGAAGTTGATCCGCTTGGGCCCCTTCGGGTCGTCGCTGTCCACGGGGACACTCTTCTTGTTGAGCTTGCCGGAAATCTTGAATACTCGGCCCTTTTTGTCTTTGACGTGGTCCCATCCTTCTCGCTCAAGGTCGGACTGGAGGAATCCATGGTCGCGAGCGAAATCAATGTCGTCGACGTGGATTTTGGGTACATAGGTGTTGGCGGTCATTAGGCGATGTCCTTGACGGCTTGGATGATGTCGCCGTAGTGCTCTTCGGAGACTTCGGAGAGTTTGTGGGCGTTGAAGCTGGCGAGGATTTTGCGGGCTTCGTCAGCTCGCCCGGCGCGGGTGAGCTTGGCGAGCTCGGCGCGGGCGTCTTCGAGCTTGTACACGGCCGCCGTGGGCGCTGGCTCTTCCGGCGCTTCGACGGGCTCCGGGTCTTCGGTGTCCTTCTGCTGGGCGGGGTCTTCGCTAGTGGCTGCGGGTTGTGCGGAAGGTGTTTCAGGTGTGGCCGTTGCGGCGGCTTCTTCTTGCGCGGTAGCTTCAACCTCGGCGAGGCCGTCGACTGTGTGGACGTACTCTGTTTCGCAGGCGTGAATCTTGCCGATTGCGTGCAGGAGGTCGAGGATTCCCTCGTGGGTCTTGGTGATTGCGCTCTCTAGGTCTTTCAAGAGCTGGGTGGTGTGGTCCATGGTGGTCTCCTTGGTCTAGTGAGTAGAAAAGCCGCGCCAGGGCGTCAATAAGCCTGGGGTCGCGGCTAGAAATGTGATGTTGAGGTAATAGCTCGAGAACTACGAGCTGATAGTGGTTAAGCGCGGTTCGGTCCACAGGTCATAGGCCTCGCAGTGCGTGGTGGTTGTAGCTACGTCGTCCATCCACACTGGGGGCATTGCCATGAGCATGTGGAAGATGAATCCGAGGACTACGCCGAGCAGGAGGGTTAAGGCGGCAAGTCGAAAGCGCCGGGCGGCGATTTCTTGCCAGTAGGCGGCTTTGCGCATTTCTGGTGTGGAATCAGGCATTGATGGGTCCTTTCGCTTCTCGGATGCGGCGGACGAAATAGACGACGTTGTCGCGTCCTGCGGGCATGCCGTAGTGCTCGCATAGGAGGGCCGCGAGGTCGCTTTCTCGCATGTCGCGGTTGTGGTGGATGATGGTGGCGATTTCGAGGAATTCAGCTTGTTCAGTGCCGGTGAGCTCGTCCCAGTCCCGTCCTGGGTAGCTGGGAATGTGCAGGAGCTTCATGCGCTGCTCGTACGCGCGGTGTAGGCGTTGTGCTCGTTCGGTGATGGTGGCGGGCATGTCTAGTTCTCGACGTCGTATCCGGCGTCGCGCATCTCGCGGCGCGACATGACCACGCGCATGTACACGTTCGTGTCGCGGGATTTTGCCTCGATGCGGTAGTCGTTGAAAGGCTTGAGGTCTCGGCGTTGTAGTCGTCCGGCGATTGACCGGGCTCTGCTTTTTAGCTTCTGCTCCGATATGCCTTCGAGGTCCGGGTAGAGGAAGGTGATGGGGACGCAGGCCCAGCGGTTCGGAAACTCAACGAGGGCATCAATAGTGTCCTGGGCGCGGGCGCCGTCGATGTAGGTGCGCCCCCGCACGGGCGGTACGGTATCAACGAATTCGAAGTTAGGCAGCATGGTTGACCTCCATGTATCTCGTGAGGTGGGTGTAGTGAATGAGGTATGGGGTGCCGACCGCGCTTTGGTATGCGGGTAGGCGCCCGGCGGCGCAGTCCTGGCGGATGGTGCGGTGCGATAGGCCGGTAATGGCGGCGAATTGGGCGACGGTGAGGTTTGCTACTCTCTTGCCGAGGACAGCCTCAACCATTTCCATGAGTTGTTTGGTGTTCATCGCCACACCAGCCAGAAGGCGCGAGTGCGCGGCTTGCGGTGCCGACCGCGATAACACCGCAGTAGATTAGTGATAAAGTCCATGGCTAGGACTCCTTTCAAATTGGGTTCGATAGGAAAGCACCCCGCGCTAAGTGGTATTGGCCGCGGGGTGCTTCTTGCGTGATTAACGGTGTGCGCAACCCACCGTGGTAGGTCAACTGACCTGATTTAATGAAGGGGTGAACATACAAGAATGGACATCCATCGTTAGTGCGATAATCGCGGCGGCTAGTGCCGTGCTCGCGAGGGTCGAACGCGTGAATGCCGATGCTGCGGCCAGAAGAGCGCTCGCAGCACAAGAGGACATCGCTGTTGCAAACAGCAAGCTTGCTCGGCTCCAAGAGATCACTAACGCAAGAGAAACCAATCAACTTCTAGTGAGAATCGATGAAGCAGACGAGAATCTGATCATTTTCAACCCATTTGGGTATGTAGTGCGAAATCTTCGAGTTGACTACTTTGAAGTTGCGAACTCTCCGGTCACCGTAAGTCGTTTGGAGCCCCACTGTGAGGCGCGACTAACGTTGAGGGCAAATACAAAGATGTTTCCACGGAGCGCAGGCGGAGAGGCCCGCTTGAGTTGGGCTGGCGAGGATGAAATTCCCCGCGAGCAAACGTGGCGGGCAAGTTAATACTTGTTCCCGAGTATGTATCCAATGCTTGCACACGCTATTCCAAAACTCACTAGGGTGATGATTGACATTACTTGACCTCACTTCTTGAAATTTTCAGTCGACAAATTTGGAAAAGATGGGTGCAGGATGTCCTTTTCATCCGCTTACCCCGGCTTGCGTACCCCGGGACACCCCGAGTGCCTTTCCCAGGTTTCGAACCTGGCCTCCACGCAGGCGCCGCCCGGGCAGCCACCCCCACTAGGGCTAGTAGCGTGTGCTCTCACCGAGTGAGCTAGAAAGGCTAGGCGCTCCTGCACATCGACATCGTGCAGGAGCCGGACTATGGGCAGACCGCAAGGATGCGGCACTATGTGTGGGAAGCGCCCGTAGTCTTGGTGTTGCGTCCGGGACTTGAACCCGGCGAGCTTCCTTCGCAACTCGTATTTTTCGTGCCCGTGTTACGTGGTATTTCCTCACCCTTGGCCCGCTACGGCGGTCGGGTGGTTTCAGCCTGTCGGCGGTGCAGGTCAATCGCAATCTAAGACACATGCTCGCTGCACCAAGTAGTCCCACTTGGACACGTCCCGGCTACCGTTCTCTGCCGGGGTGGGCTCTCTATTCAGTTCTCATTCATCGCGGCCAGCCAACCTCCTGCCCTATCCCCAGGGACAGGAAGACTTCGGCGGCCTTGTGCCCGCGGGGAGGCTTGCACTCCCCTGCCTGCTAAGTCGGGCTATTGGTTTTCGGATTGGTTGAGGCGTTCGCGTGCTACGGCTTCTGCTTCGGCGAAAAGCTCATCTACGTATTTGGGGTCGAGCTGTTCTTTGATCGCGGCTTCGATGTAGCCGAGCATGAAAGCTTGGATGCCGGAGATGTCCATGGGTGTAGACTCCTTTTGTGAGAGATTGATTTTCTTCTTGGCTCGGCGTTGCAGCGCCGGGCCATTTTTCTTATGCGGCGGCGTTCTCGGCCTGGTCGAACCAAGCGCCGATGTAGCTTTTGTCGCCTTGTATGGCGGATACGCGTAGAGCGAGTTCTGCGGTTACCTTCGCCCCAGCTCGCAGTTTTGGTATGTCTGCGGTGTGTACTCCGATGAGTAGGGCTAGCTGCTCTTCGGTTTGTAGGTTCCTTGAGCGCATGATTGCGTCTAGGGCTCCGGGGCGGAAGGTGAACCGGGGCGGTGCCATGACAGCCATGTAGTTACCTCCATGTGGTTTGAAATTTTTGTGAGCGGTGCTGTTCTGCGCCGGTGAGTTACATGTTGCCATTCTGAAATACGTCCCGCAAGTACCCCCACTGAAACCACCCCCGATCGTCACCCCCGTACCCATATTTAACCTGCATATATTGCAACGTTTACACATTGCCATTAATGTCCAGTTTATGAACTTCGAATCATGGCTAGACGAACTAATTGGGGATGACACCCGAGCCACCGCGTCCAAGAAAGCTGACTATGCACAAAGCACCATTTCCCGCCAGCTATCACGTGGATACCTGCGCCCCGAAACGGTTATTGCGCTTTGCCGCGCTTACGACCGCTCCCCCGTCGCAGGCCTCATAGAGACCGGCTACATCAACGACTACGAACTGCACGGCCCCGACGTAGAAGTGGCACTCCATAAGGCCACCAACGAGCAGCTACTAGACGAAATCATGCGCCGCTCCGATCCGCAGGCACGCTACCTATTCGGCAACGAGGGCGACGATGACGTCATCGGCCTAGCCCCACACCTCACCCCCGTGTCCGACGTGGATGATTCAATGCCGCTAAGCGCTGTCGCTTACAGCGGCCCGGACGAAGACGCGGAAAGGAATGATGCCTATGACGATTAGCGCGGTTGAGCTGCACCTCCTAGCGGAGAGCATGGGTGTGCAGCTACGTCGCCACACCGGCGGGCCGCCCGGCTGGTACGACCACCACCGGCGCATCATCAGCACACGGCGCGGGCAGTCCATCGGGCAGTACAAAAGCGTTCTCGCCCACGAACTCGGCCACGCAGCCTACGGTGACACCCCCACCGGGAACGGCCACTATGACCAGCGCCAGGAGCGTCGCGCCGACGAATACGCCGCCCGACTACTCATCGACCCCCACGACTTCGAGACCGCCGCCGCGTGGCACCACGGTCACCTCCCCGCCATCGCCGACGAGCTAGAAGTCACCAAACACATCCTCAAAACCTGGCAATCTCTCCACGAAAGACAAGCAGCCTAACCCCTGGAAGGACAATTCCATCATGACCCCTACCCCTTATTCCGGGTACGGCAGTCAGCCCACCCCTCCATCCCGTAAGCCACCCACGTGGAAGAAAGTGCTCGCTTGGAGCGCAGTGTTCCTCGGCGTGATTGTCATCCTCGGAAACTTATCTTCAGGTGGTCTCCGAGGGTTCCTCGCGGGCGTGTGCGCTGGGCTAATCTTCCTCCTACCTGGAGCGTGGTACCTCCTGCATGAACGTCGTGAAGCCAACGGCGCTACTCCACTAAATCGCCGCTGGTGGTGGATAATCGCTGCCTGCGTCGGACTCCTCTTCCTAGGAGCCGCCATCAATCCCGAGACAACAACTAAGCCAAAGGATTCCACAACAAGCAAGACTTCAACCACTCCGGAATCCACCACATCTTCAATGACGCCTACAAGTTCGGAGCTTGCGCCCACGTCGACGACTAGAACGACTGAACCGTCCTCAGCTGCACCTTCGACCTCCATCTCGCAGGACCCAACGACCGAACAACCCGCACCAGCCCCCGTCCCACAAGAACAACCGGAACCAGAACAAAACACTCAAATTCAGCAATTCGCTCCGGCCCCTGAGATTCAGGAAGAAGCGCCAGCACCTGCCCCGGCACAGCCAGCCCCGGCCTACTCCGGAGGCGGCAATTCCGGGTCGTGCGCCGACATCGGGCACAAGGTATACCGCGGCGACGGTATCTACCTCCCCAAGCATGACAAGGACGGCGACGGCGTGGGCTGCGAATCCTACCCGGGTTAAACCAGCCCCTGCCCCGCACTTACGTCTGATGGTGGACTAAACAGCCCATAAGGAACAGCCCCGTGGAGCTGTGCTCAACACGGGGCGTCCCGGCCCAACCGGGGGGATGTGGGCCACAGTCATCATAAAACAAACCGGCCCCTAGCGCTCAACATGTGGAAGTCGCGAGCACCAGGAACCGGAATATCCAACCATGAACTAGGAAGGACGTGTCCATTCTATGGCATCTATCAAGGAATACAGTACTAAGCACGGCCGCAGGTACCGCGTCGACTACGTCAAACCAGACGGCAAAAACACCACAAAACGCGGATTCAAACGCAAACCCGAAGCAGAAGAATGGGCCAGCCGCAACGCGGTGTCTATCGCCGATGGCGACTGGGTCGACCCCACCAAGGGCGCAGCAAAAGTCCATGAGGTCGCCGAGGACTGGCTCGTACTCAACGAGCTACTCAAGCCCTCGAGCACGGACATGAACTTGACCATTTGGCGCGGCACCGTAAAACCCTACTGGGGTGACCGGAAGGTCAAGGACATCACGCACCGCGAGGTGCAGCGGTGGGTATCCGGCATGGGCTACTCCCCTTCCTGGGTACGCAACTGCCACAGTGTTCTGTGCCAGATTCTGGATGTTGCGGTGAAAGACCAGCGGGTGAAGAAGAACGTCGCGCGCGGTGTACGCCTGCCCCGGAAGGTGAAGACGGTGCACGTGTATCTGACGATGCAGGAGCTGAAAGACCTTGCCGATGAGTGCGTGCGTCACGGTGAGATTGTGATGTTGCTGGGAACGACGGGCCTGCGTTGGGGTGAGCTCGCAGCACTTCGCCCAAGGGATCTGGATCCGCTGAATAATCGTATCCATGTGCGTAGGAATGCGGTGTATTTGGATAATGAGAAGCGGTGGCATTTCAATACGACGCTGAAGAACCATAAACGGCGGAGTGTGGCGGTGCCGAAGGCGGTTATGGACCAGGTGCTCGCTGTCGCATCGAACCGTAGGCGGGATGAACTGATTTGGCAGTCACGTGATGGCACGCCTATGCATTCCCCGGGTCACCGTACGTGGTTTGATGGTGCGGTGAAGCGCATGCAGGCGAGTGCGAAGCAGGCTATTGATGAGGCTAAGGCTGCGGGCCTGCCGGAGCCGCGGGCGTTTGAGCGCATCACGCCGCACGGGCTCAGGCACGTCGCCGCGGGCCTTCTGGTGAACGCTGGGGCGAACGTTAAGGTTGTGCAAACACAACTGGGCCACGCGGATGCGGCGGAGACGCTGAATACGTACGCGGATTTGTTTCCGGACATGTTGGACGAGGTGGCGGAGACGATGGATGGGATGCTTGCGGAGGTAGTGGATATCTCTCGTGCTCCGTCAGTTCTCCGTCAGGAGGGTGGTGGAAAGGCTGTTTAGCCTGGTGAAAGTCGGCTTCTATTCTAGGTTCGAGTCCTGGTGGGGAAGCAAGCACAAACACCGCCTGGACTGCAATTATTCAGCGCTTGGCGGTGTTTGTTTTCTTTTCTTACGACCGCGCCTAAATCCCCTAATTTCAGCTTTCCGCGCAATCGACGCCACCTGCGCCGCGGTGTAGTTCAAGGGAGCAATACCAGCGCGCGGAAGCACCCACCCGCGCCAATACGCCATAACCGCTAGGCCAAAGCCCACGAAGGGCGAGATGACCATGCCAAGGGCAAACTTGTCGAAGTGCGCGAAGGATGCCATCACGATTCCTGTAAGCACTGCCGGCACGGCGTAGAGCGGGCTTCCCCCAAAGACCGAGGGAATCTGGCCGGAAGCAACATCGCGCACCATTCCGCCACCCACTGCGGTCAAGACTCCCAAGAATACGCAGGCGATAAACGGCATTCCATGGGTCAGCGCCTTCACACATCCAGTCGTGCACCACACACCCAAGATGACAGCATCCGCGTGCTCGAGGAAGATTTCCCAGGCCTTGCCCTTCAGGTCCGTCAAAAAAGCAATGAGCGCGCCCACACACGCCAGCGTGAGATACAGCGGATCAGAGATAGCCGCTGCCGGACCGCTGGCGATCAGCATGTCACGAATCATGCCGCCCGCCAGCGCTGAAAAGAGCGCCAGAAAGACGAAACCGATAATGTCGAATTCCCTACGGCGTGCAATCGTGCCACCAATGATGCCGTTGAGCACCACACCGATGAGGTCAAAGACCTGGTACAGGGAATGGATGAGCGGGTCGACGTCCTGAATCACAGATACCGACCATAGCGCACTGCTCACATCATGATGGTGAATTTGCTTCAGTTCACACCATCGCTAGCCTCGCGTCGTCCCACAGCGTCTTACTCAAGCGCCTCCAACGGCCAACGCTTCCATAAGTACAGACCTGGAAGTGCAGACACGCAGGTGGGCGTCGTGAAGCGCAACGCACTGCTTGGCGACGGACCGTGCTGTCACTTTCAGGTCTGCACTTTTGCAGATATCAAGCGCCTCCGCATCGGCACCCCGCTGGCACAGCTCGGCGCTAGCGGGCCGTGCCTACGAGAGCATCGTGAAGGGTTAGCCCTGCGCCTCCGGCGTCGCATAGGGGCTGCGGGAGGAGTCCACCACCTGGCCCGCGTGTGCGGAGTGCGTGGCGGCGGTTTGGTCGAAGACGAGTGCGGCTGGTTTCACGCGCACGTCGGGCTTTTCACCCTTGTTGACCATGACGTACTGCCCCATCATTCCCTCGTCCTCATGCAGCAGCATGTGGCAGTGGTACATGTACGGAATGGTCTTATCCGGGAAGTGACCGAACTCCACGAGCAGGCGCGCGGTGGCCTTCGGCGGAAGGTTCACAATGTCCTTCCACCCAGAATTGAACACATTCATCTTCTCATCGCCGTCCCAATCCAGAACCTTGAAGCGGGCGTTGTGGATGTGGAAGTTGTGCGGCCAATCAGAGT